>MDSV01011684.1_pt1 | contig 44928 bp, 44 predicted proteins | sample 810851 | NCBI WGS metagenome assembly MDSV01 (sample SAMN05326640, study PRJNA326480) | marine metagenome | isolation source: seawater | place: Atlantic Ocean: North East | collected 2012
ATCCCATTTCGAACTCGAACGTTAAGGGCTCCAGCGCCGATGGTACTTTGTCTTAAGGCATGGGAGAGTAGGACATTGCCAGGTCTACTAAACGTGAATAAAAGTCACTTTACAAAAAAAAGAATTAGTGTTTTTCTAAAAAAATGGAATTTTTAGTAACCGGTGGCGCAGGTTATATTGGGTCACACATGGTAAAATATTTACAAGAACAGGGACACGAAGTTGTTATTATTGATGATTTATCTACCGGCCATAAATTTTTATTTGAAAATTGTGAATTTATAAATTTAGATCTTACAAATAAAATTGATTTAAATACTAGTCTAAAAAACAGAAAATTTTCTGCTGTATTTCATTTTGCTGGAAAATCGATAGTAAGGGAGTCTTTTAGTAATCCAGATTATTATTATTTAAATAATGTCATTGCGACTAAGAACCTGATTTCTTGCATGATAGAAAATAATTTAAATAATCTAATTTATTCATCTAGTGCAGCAATTTTCGGAAATCAAACAAGTAAAGCAATAAATGAGAATTTTCCGAAAATTCCAATTAATCCTTACGGCAGATCAAAATTTGAATGTGAAAATATGATAAAACAATTTTGTCATAATAAAAATTTTAACTCTATATCACTAAGGTATTTCAATGCTGCTGGAGCTCATCATAGTGGAAAAATAGGAGAGTTTCATAAGAATGAAACTCATCTTATCCCATCTATTTTTAACTCAGTGCTAAATAAAAAAGAGATAACTATTTTTGGAAATAATTATAATACTCCAGACGGAACATGTGTTAGAGATTATATACACGTGATGGACCTTGTTAAAGCTCACCTAAAAGCTTGCGAAAAGTTAACAAAAATAGGTGGTTATGATGAGTATAATCTTGGTAATGAGAGAGGATACTCAGTTATGGATGTAATCAGTGAGTGCGAGAATGTAATTAATGAAAAAATCAAGTATAACATTAAAAATAGAAGGTCTGGTGATCCGGATACTTTAATCTCTGATAGTACAAAAGCAATAAGTCAATTAAATTGGAATATTAAGAAGAGTAGTTTAAAGGATATTATTAAATCTGCATGGAATTGGCACAAATATATACATACTATTACAGCTTAATTATAAGAGATTAAAAATGAAAATAACAGTTATTGGCCTTGGTTATGTTGGATTAAGTTTAGGATTACTACTTTCTCAAAATTATCATGTTATTGCATACGATACGGATAAAGAAAAAATTGATATGCTTTTAAATAAAAAATCACCAATTCAAGACCACGATATAGATAATTTTCTTTCAAATAAAGCACTAAACTTCAGCCCAACAAACAACAAGGAAAAAGCTTTTAAAGATTCAGATTTTTTTATTATTTCAACACCTACAAACTATAATACAAAAACAGGATTTTTTGATACAAGTAGTGTGGTTTCGTCTATAAAAGATGTATTAGAAGTTAACTCCTCAGCTCACATTGTTATTAAATCTACAGTACCACTAGGATTTACAGATAGATTAAATAAGAAATTTAAAACTAATAAGATTTTTTTTTCCCCAGAATTTTTAAGAGAAAGCAAAGCGTTGCATGACAATCTATTTCCATCAAGAATTATTGTTGGCGCAGCATCTAAAGAAGCAGATTTATTTGCCTCAATGTTAGCTAAATCTTCGAAGATAGAAGATAAAATTTCGATTATTAAAATGAGTTCTAGGGAAGCTGAGGCAGTAAAACTTTTCTCAAATACTTTTCTTGCTATGAGAACATCTTTTTTTAATGAATTAGACTCCTTTGCTGAGGTAAATAATTTATCTTCATTAAATATAATTAAAGGAGTAAGTAGTGATCCAAGAATAGGAGATTACTATAATAACCCATCGTTCGGGTATGGAGGATATTGTTTACCCAAGGATACCAAACAGTTACTTGAACATTATAGCAATGTACCTAATAACATTATTAAGTCAGTTGTAGAAGCTAATGAAACGAGGAAAAATTTTATCTTGCAATCAATTATTTCTAAAAGTCCAAAAGTAGTCGGTATTTACAGATTGATAATGAAATCAAATTCAGATAATTTTAGGGAGAGCGCGATCCTAGATATAGTCGAAAAACTAAGGAAAGAAAAGATAGAGTTAGTAATTTATGAGCCTTTGATAAATGACAAGTATTTCAATCATATACTAATAATAAATCAATTAAATAAGTTTATCTCAGAATCAGATATAATAATTGCTAACAGAATGTCGGACGATTTAATGCACGTAAAATCTAAAGTTTATACACGAGATTTATTCAAAGAGAACTAATCTTGAAAATTGACAAATAATATATTAGCCAATATAACACATAAAATAACGCGGGATGGAGCAGTCTGGTAGCTCGTCAGGCTCATAACCTGAAGGTCGTAGGTTCAAATCCTACTCCCGCAACCAATTAAACGTCTCAATTATTTTTTTGGTTTATATCCATATCCAAAAACCATTAACTGCTTAGAAAATCTAAAAATTTTTATTTTCATTAAAGGGCTTCTAATCGAATAGAAAAGTGAAATAAAGTAACAAAGATGATTTAGAATAGGATATTTCCAAACAATCGGAAGCTGTCTGAATATATTTACCGAAGTTTTTTCAAATCCATATATATCATATGCATCTTTTAAAGAAATTGTTGTTATTGGAGTTCTATGTGTCATATCGTCAAAATAAGCTCTCCAATTTGCCTCCCAATCTGGAGCAATTGAAATTAATAAACCACCTGGTTTTAATATTCGAAAAGATTCCTTAAAGAAAATTCCCGGATCATGCAGATGTTCTATAAAAGACTTACTATAAATAACGTCAAAATAGTTATCAGGATATGGCATAGCTTCATTTTCAATATTGCAAATCTTTATTTCAAAGTCGTCAGCAAAATCTAATGCTTCATTACTTATATCAAGCCCGTAAATAGATAGGCCATGATTTCTAAAATTTTTAATAAATTCTGATCTTCCGCAACCAGGTTCAAGGACTTTCATGCCACTTTTTAAATCAAATACTTCAACTAAATATTTTATTAGTTTGGAAGGATAGTCCGTAAAAGGTATTTTCTTTTCATTATAAATTGTTGATAAATAAGAACTCATTTTTTTTAATAAACCTGATATATAAGAATAAAAGATAAAATAAAACTTATTTTCTTGCTTTTACGCAAATTAAATCCGAATAACCATTTCTATTACAGAAGCTAATCCAAGCTTCATTTAATTCTTTATCAAAAGTCTTAATCTTTCCAATTCCTGATGGCAAAGAATCCTTTTGCCATATAACAAAATTGGACAAATCATAATGATGATCAAATTTCAAATCTATATTTTTAAAATTCATTTTTTTAAATAATGATATCAGAGTCGTTGAGTCAAAGTACCATAAATGAGCAGTTCGAAAAAAAAATTCTTTAAACTTGTCATTTTGAAATTGCATAGATATCTCATTAAGGTTATCAGTGTCTAAGTAAATTTCTCCGTTATGCCTTAAAAGATTATATGCATTTTCAAGATATTTTGAGGGGTTATCTATATGCTCTATCACTCCAGTGGAAACGACAAGATCTATTTCATTTTTATATTTTTTTAGGGCATCATCAGCTGACTTAAAGACAACATGCCCTCGTTTTAATATTGATGAATGGTAACCCTCAAAAGGCTCTATACCAATTGTTTTTTTTGCTACGCCCAATGCAAGATCTAAAAATCCTCCACCTCCACATCCATAATCAAGTACAACCTTATTCCTTATTGACTCCATGCCTATATTAGTTAGGCGATTAGCTTGTTCATGATCATGCATATCAATATAATCTGATACATTGTGAGTATCGTTATATGAGTCGCGATATTCATCAGTTTCATAAAAATCTTTATTAAAGGGTATATGTAAAAGTCTTACTAAACCACATTTCTTACACCTAACTACTTCATATTCTTGCTTAGTTACTTTTCCAAATGAGCCATCTCTAATTTTTCCATTATAGATGGTTGCATATTCAGCAGAATCACAAAGCGTACAGGTTTCAATTTTATTATTCATATTCTTTTTATGATTTTATTTAGTTGTTTTGCATTAGATATATGGCCATTTGAATATTTATTTGCAAACTCACTCACAGCTTCTTGAGTCTCCATTTTATACCACCAATCATTAACATCATGCTGTATATCTAGCAAGTGATTATATGCAGATACATTGTCATAATGAAGAATTTTAGCATTGTATAGTTTATCGTATATTGGTTTCGCATCTTTTCTAAGTGGCCAGTCATTTTTATTCCAAAGAAGTATCGTGGGAACATTGTAGCCTAAGAGTTCACAAACAGTTGTAGAATTATAAGTGCTTATAACAATTTTTGCTGATGATATACTTTTTAAAAAAGAGGTATTAGTATCATCAAATTTTATCTCATTAAAATTTCTTTTTAATGTATCAACAAAATTCCATCCCCAACTATTCTTGTTTGCCCTTACATATACATTTGAGAGAATATCATTATCAAAGAGGTTGAGAAATTGATTCATTTCTGAAAAATATTTTGTTATTTGAGAACCAACGATCGTTGAGTCAAGGAAATGAGTGTATTTTGGGTTGCTTAATAGAACCAAAACTATCTTTTTTCTACTCTCTTTATTCGAATAATTATCAATAATATTTTTTTCGTAGATTAAATTTGAAATGACATTTGAGTCTTTCCATCCCCATGTAACAAACTTATCAGCAATTCTTCTCTCCAATCTCTCAATGCTCGAAAATTCAGCGACGCCAAATACTCCACCATGTTGATAAATTACATACTTGGATCCATTAGCCTTAGCTTTTGCAACATATAATTTAAATAAATCATTAAAATGATACCCCGTTGCTGTAAAGATTATTTTTTTACTATTGGATACTAATTTTGATGACTCTAAATCTAAATATTTAAAATCTTCAATAAAAGTTTTTGGTAATAGTCGGGCAATGTAATTAAAAATAAATTCTTCAATCTTATTTTTATTTTCACTTTGTATTTTGCTCTCTCTAAAGTTATTGTCAATATAACTATTTCTTTTATGACTATAATCAAATAACAACAAAGAAGGAATTTGAAATAACTTAATTTCACTTGCCCATTGTACCACAGGGCTTATTGAGGGTTTAAAAAAAATTACTTTATTTATTTTGATAACATACTTACGTAATTTTTTTAAAATAATTTTTGCTAATTTTTTAAATATATAATCTTTTTCTATTCCTAGGTTATAATTATTTGAAAAATTACTTTTTTCAATTTTGATTGTATTGTTAATAATTTTAATTTTGTTTGATTTATCCAGAAATTTTATCAGCTCAATATATATAAAGTGGTTCCATTCATCAGAGTTAACCAAATAATAAAGTTCTTTTGAATCATTTGCGATAAAGTGTTCATAATTAAAATTCAGATTTATTGTTTTTGCTGAGTCAATTGTTTTTAAAGTAGTATGAATGGAATTATATCTATCAATAAGGACCTGTATTATTTTTAAAACTGTGTTTCCAATTATTATTTCCCAAAAACTCTCTGTGTAGTTAGTTTTGTGGTATTTATTCAGTTTAATGCTTAATTTTGAAATTAATTTTTCATAAATAATGAAAGATCTTTCATAATCATTTTTAAATTTTTCTCTATTGTCCCAATGGTATTCTATCTTTAAGATTTGCTCAGATTTTTCTTTTTCTAAACGATCCAAATCACCATGATCAATATCATTACTGTAGCACCAATTGCCCAGTATAATTTTTTTTTTACTCGTCCAAGTTTCTTTTAAGCTTGTGGTAACTAAAGATATTAATTCCATATATTAAAATTTAACAGATTCAGTTGATTTGTTAATTTAAAAATCTTTTTTAAAACTCATTCTTATATAAGTAATCTTATTTAAACTTATCATTGACTTTTCTGTGATAAGCAGTCTGATAATAATTTTTATTGTAAAGCCTATTTTGATTATATTTTTTGAAGCAGTGAGGGTTTAAAATAATTTTATTGCTACTGTTTTTTCTTTTTCTAAGAAGTAGTTATAAAATACAATTTTTTTCATAATAAGGTATAATGTTTTTTTTCATTTGCTATATTGTGAATTAATGCAAACCATTACCTTATTTTGTATATTTCTATTTCTGCCAATTTATTCTCTATTTCTATACCCAATAATAATTATTTTTATCTCAAAAGCTTATCGTCAAAACATTTCTATAAATATAAACGAAAAATATAATAGTTTTCATGTTTTGATATGTGCTTTTAATGAGGAAAATAAAATTTTAAATAGATTGAAAAATTTAGAATCTTTAAATTATCCAAAACACAAACTAATTATTTCAATAATTTCTGATGGCTCTGACGACAATACAAATAACATTTTGAAAGATTATGTGCCTAAAAACCATAATATAAATATTAAAATAAATTCTAAAAGGCAAGGTAAGTCAATTTGTCAGAATAATTTAATAAAAACTATGAATGAAGAAATAGTCTTATTCTCTGACGTAGATGTTTCTTTTGATGAAGATGTCTTGTTACACTTAAATAACAGTTTCAGAGATGAGGATGTCGGCTGTGTAACTGGTAAAGTTATATTCCAAGATGAAAAAAATAATTCTATAAGTAGATCAAAATCAATATTTTGGGACTCGGAACTATTAATCAGAGAAGCAGAATCAAAGTTAGGTATTCTGCCTACAGCTTCGGGGTCCTGTATGGCAGCAAAAAGAGATTTGTTAGAGGAAATACCTCCAGATGTTGGTGAAGACTGCGTGGTGCCTTTATTTATTATTAATAAAAATTTAAAGGTGGCTTTCAATAGCAAAGCAATAACAAAAGATCCTAATTTTAAATCAGATACAGTTGGAGAATTTCGATCTAAAATAAGGATGACTTCAAGAAATTTAAAAGGAACAATAAATTTTTTCCCTACATTTGAAAAATCAAATTTTATAGCTATATCAATATCATTGATTTCAAGAAAGATTTTCAGGTGGTTTATGCCATTCTTTTTAACAGGTGCATTTATAATATCTTTGTCTACTAATAACGTTATGTTGAATTATTTTTCTTACTTTTTCATTGTAAGCATATTATTTGCAATTGTTGGATATTTTATATTCTTAAATAAAAAGAAATTTTTTATATTTGATTTGTTTTTTTCTTTTGCGCTTGTAAATGTTAGCTTCTTTATTGGAATTTTATATTATATTTTCTCAAAAAAAATAACTTACTATGACCACTAATTTTAATTTTTTATTTTGAAGTGAAATGGAATTTAAACTAACATATCTTGGTCACGCAAGTTTCTTCTTTGAAACTAAAAAAGCAGGCATTTTGATGGATCCTTGGTTTTCTCCATATGGTGCCTTCATGGGATCGTGGCGCCCTCTTCCCCCAGTAAATGGGCAACAAGAATTTATCAAAAATAAGTCAAAAGAAAAAAAAATATATTGTTTTGTCTCTCATAATCATCAAGATCATTTAGATATTAAAACACTTAAAAATCTAAATAGCTATATTTCAGAATACATTATTGTAAATTATGAAAATAAAAATTTTAGAAACATACTTTATAAAATTGATAAACAAAAAGTTTCTGAGATTGATGAATTATTTTTTTTTAAACGTGACGACATAACAATGTATTTATTTCGTGAGGAGTCTGGAATTAATAAAGACTCAGCAATCTATTGTAAGCATGGTGACAAGTCATTTCTTAATTTTAATGACTGTAAAATTTTTGATAGAACAAAATTAATTAATGATGAGTTAGGAAAAATTAATGTTGTAACGGGCCAATTTTCTGGAGCAGTTATGCATCCACATTCTTATAATTATAGTGAAGAAGAAAGGGCAAAAATTGTAAATCAAAAAAAGAGAAGAAAATTTATGGCAATTTCTAAATTTCTAAAAGAGCTATCCCCAGAATGCTTTATACCCTCTGCTGGTCCACCACTACTTTATGGTGAAAATTTAAATAAAATAAATTTTCAAGAAAATACGACTTTTCCTAGAAACTACGAATTCTATGAGTGGTGGAGGACAAAAAAAATCTTAGATAATATTAAATTTCATGAATTAAAACCGCTTAGCGAGCTATGTAGCAGTTCAATTAAAAAAATTAATTCAAATTCCTGTAAGAAAATTACAAATAAAGATTTAGAAAAATACATAGAATATTACAAAGCTTATGATGAAGAAGATGTGTTTCTTTCAGAAGAAGCAATTTTAAAGTTTTTACATAAAGAATTTAGCAAAAAACTTATTGTTTTAAAAAAAATCCAAAAAGATATTAGACCAAAAGGAAAATTTAGTTTTGTTATAGATAATAATTATGGGCTAACTGTCAATTTTGATAAGCTAATTATAGAAAACTGGTCAGATACAGAACGAAAACCAAATTATACTCATAAAGTTAATGGTAAGCATATTTCTAAAATGATTCGAATGGGGGAGACATGGGAAAATTATTATTTATCAATGGATTTTCTGAATGAGAGGGCACCCGATATCTATGACACTAAGCTTATGTTATTTCTAATTTCTAGTGGCCCCAGTGAAATGAATTTTGGTTTTAAAAAATTAGATGAATATAGAAGTACAGATAACATGATAACTTTAAAATCAAAAGACGGTAAGAAAATTAAATGTTCTAGATTTTGTCCTCATGCCGGTGCAGATTTAACTAATGCCAGTTTTGATGGCAGGTACATTGTGTGTCCAAGGCATGGGTGGCGTTTTGATTTAGAAAACAATGGAAAAGAAGTTCAAAATAATGAAAAAATTAAGATAGAACTTCTTGATGATTAATTAATTATTAGATCTACAAACTCCCTTACAAAACCCTGTCCGCCAAGTGCTTTTAACTTCATATTAGAAATTCTTTTAATAGCTTCGTGGGCATCCCCTGGAGAAACAGAGTACTTACTATATTTCATTACATTCAAATCGTTTATGTCATTACCTAAATAAATTAACTTTGAAAATATTTCTTGGCCGAATTTTTGAAAAAGATATTCATACTTATTTTCTATTCCCCTTGTACATGGTATTTTCAACTTTTGTGCTCTTTGTAGTGTTGCTTTGTCTTTTTCAGTGGACAAAATCATTAATCTAACTTTCAGTTTATTTTTTTTCATATGTTGTCTCAATAAATTAATTGCCATTCCATCTCCTCTATCGCAACGCACCGTCTCAATGCCATTACTATCAACATAAACTTTATTATCAGTAAAGACTCCATCAAAATCAAAAATAATATAATTTATATTTTTTAAATCTATATTTCCTTGTTTTGAAGTATTAATCTTTTTTTCTTTGATCCCGAGCTTGTTTTGTTTTCCGATTAAAGTCCTAACTTTACTAATTTTTTTCTTAATAAATGGATAATCATGAAAATAGAAAGCATGTATTTCATCTTTGTGTATTTTATCCTCATCAATTTTTATATAGATGAATAAATAATTAACGTTTAAGACTGAAGCAGTAATTAGGGGAATCAATGCTTCATCGAGATTTTTTGTTTCTAGGTGGTGTCCATAAGATACAGGGATATCAAAAGTATTTTTTAAAGTGCTAATATAATTAAGATTTGCCTTATTTATTGAATAATCTAAATGAGTATAAATATAATTTATATTTTTATTATTTTTTATTTTACTTGATAGTTTCTTTATTTCTTGATGAGACAAAGTTCCTAATGAAATAAATATTGGAACATTGAGTTTTATTAATCGATTTATAAGACTGATATTATCTGCGGACCAGCTAAGAATTTTAAAAAAGTCTGGTCTAAAATTATTTAGATATTTTTCAAAATTATACTCAGCTAAACTTAACCCCACACTTACACCTTTTTTTTTAAGATTTTTTAATTCTGCAGTAAATTTAAGTTTGTCTAATATAAGATTTTTATTTTCTCTTTTTTTATAAAAACTATCTTCTCTTATCTGAAAAGTTACTTTTTTAATCTTATGTTTATGAATTTTGTTAATATATTTTCTTAGATAATTTATATCACCTAGATGATTTAATCCAACTTCACAAATGAACTCTTGTTTTATCATATTTAATTAGTCTAAAAAATACTATTAGACATTCCTCCATCAATTACAAGCGTTTGATTATTTAGATATTTAATATCGTTCTCAATTATTGCTTTTATCAAGTTTGATATATCATTTGGATGACCAATTTTTTTCATCGGATGCTTTTGATCTAGTTCTTTTTTTGATTTATGAGGATTCAATGTTTTCAATCTTTCTGTGTATATAGGGCCAACTGCAAGATTCAAAGTGGTAATTCTTTTGCTTAAGTTCTCCTCGCCGTAGGTTTTTAAGATACTACTAAATGCTAACCTAAGTGAATTTGAAATTACCATATTTTTTTTTGGGCTTTTGATTAGGTGTGAAGATATCAGAAAAACGTAACCATTTTTTTTTATCTTTATTTTTTTCAACAATATAACAAAAGACAAAAAAAGTTGATTAAAGTAACTTACCCATTCCTCTTCAGTAACATCTAATAGTGTCTTTGCAGGCGGGCCGCCCGTATTTAAGACTAAGACGTCGGTCACATTATTATTTTTAACAAATCTGTGTACTGAATTTATATTTGATGTATCAATTTGCTTTCTGCTTGTAGGAATAACATTAAAATTTATTTTTTTTAGATCATTTGATATTGCTTTACCTATACCTTTTGAGCCTCCAATAATAATAGCTTTTTTTTTCATAATTACTTGAATTATATACCTCAGAATGATTATAGGATATATCGAAGATCAATAATATTTTTATTGTTAAATTTTGCTTTTTTCAAAGCAACCTGATCTAATAAAATGATAATCGTTTTTGAATTTTTTATTAATTGGCTAATTTTTTTGTAAGCATTTACTTTTATATGATTGTGTTTTTCTTTAAAGTTATCAATTGCTAACTCATCAAATATAGATATGTTTTTGTAAGTTTTAATTAATTCATTTATGTAAAAAAAAGAAGGTGACTCTCTTATGTCATCTGAGCCTTTCTTAAAAGAGACTCCTATAATACCTATTTTTTCATTTTCATTTTTTATTGATTTTTTTATTCTAGTTAAATTATAGTTTTTAATATCAGTATTAATTTGATCGACTGATACTAATAGTTTTGATTTATATTTATAATCTTTAGCAATATTTATCATTGCTTTTAAATCTTTAGGCAAACAGTAGCCACCGTAGCCAGCTCCTGGAAATACGTAAGATGACATTTTAGCTGGCTGACCCGTCCAGCGCTTATCAAGATGCAGAGTTTCAAAAACATTTTTTAAATTTATATCTCCAATATTTCTAGCAATCATACTCATTTCGTTTGAAAAACTAATAAGAGTTGATAAAAGATTGTTAGATAAATATTTTATGAATTCTGCTTCAACCAGATTAGTCTTAATTATTTGACTTTTAAATTTAGAAAAAATACTTGATAGAGTTTGAAAAGTGGTTTCATCGCTTGAACCTATTACTATTCTATCTGGGTATATGAAATCTTTCCATGCAAATCCTTCTCTCAAAAATTCAGGAACAAAAGCTATACTAATATTTTTTCTAGGTATTTTCGTTTTAATGTAATTGTCAAGTGTTTGACATGAGCCTGGAGGAACTGTTGACTTTATGCACACAATTTTTTTTGATCTAGGTTTATTTTTAATAATAGAGTTAAAGAAATTTTTTATAAATCTAAGGTCTGCTTTGCCATTAGATTTTGAGGGTGTACCAACACAAACAAAGATAATATCCACCTCACATATAACATTATTAACATTGTTAAGTATAAAAAGATTTTTATTTAGATATTTTTTAAGGTTTTTATCTAGATATGGTTCATGAAAAGGAATATCAAGATGTTTAATATTATCACTTTTTTGTTTATCTCGTTCAAAGCAATAGACTTTATGGCCTAAATGGGCGAGGCCAGTAGCGGTTGTCAAACCAACAAATCCGAGACCTATAATGCCAATTTTTGTCATGAATTATAAATTAGAAATCTCTTGATTCCCTGACTAAGAGATACTTTAGGCTTATAATATAATAATTTGCGTGCTTTATCAATGTTTGGACATCTTCGATTGGGGTTGTTGGTTAAATATTCTGGATCCTTTGACTTTACGAAGATGGCTTCTTTATTATAACCAAATAATTTCTCGCCAATTTCAATATAAAGTTTTGTCAAATTTCTTACACTAATTTCATTTTTGTCATTACCAATATTAAATATCTCAAATTTCTCATAAGTTAAGGCTTGAAAATAGCCTGTTACAGCGTCTGTGATATAGCAAAATGATCTTTTTGGTTTTCCATTTGAATATAGTTTTATTTGTTTGTTGCCTATAATTGATTTAGCAAGATCTGCGGGTAGTCTTTTATCATCTAATTTCATGCCAGGTCCAAAATTATTAAAGGGCCGCACCACTTTGACACATATTTTGAACTTCTTACTATAGTAATAACATAAAGTTTCACAAAATCTTTTAGATTCATCATAGCAGGATCGAGGCCCTACAGATGAAACATTGCCCCAATAAGTTTCTTTTGTAGGTATTTGCTCATTAGGTGGATCACCATAGATTTCACTACTTGAGAAATATAAGATTTTTGTTTTTTTATTCTTGTATTTTTCCAAAAGTTTTTTTAATCCATCTACATTAGCAGAAATTGTTTCCAATGGAAATTTTCGATAAAAATGTGGTGAAGCTATAGAAGCCATATGCATAATAAAATCTATTTTAGCAAACTCCTTTTTATCTAGATTTAGACTAGTTATATCAGATTTGAATAGTTTTACGTTTTTAGTATTTTTAATAGTTTTATCTTCTATCGCATTAAGTTTAAAGTTGTCTACTAATACCAAATTTTTCCATTTTAATTTATCTTTATAGTCAATCAGGAAACGTACAATGTATTTTCCTAAAAAACCATTGAAACCAGTGATGAGTATATTTTTATTATTTAATTTTTTTTTGGACTTAAAATTTTTATAAATTTCATTCAAATCCTCTTTTTCAATTTTTTGGCAATCTTGCATTTCGTTGACCTTATAACTGATTTATAGATTTATTTAAGTTCAAAAATCCCTTAATTTGTCTTTTTTTGTGTATATGATACTTTGAATGAGAAATTTATAAATTTCTTACTTTTTATTATCTTAAATAGCAGATATTTATAGCATAAATTTATATGGCTCCAAAGCAAACAAAATTTGATAGTAATCGATCTATACAATTTACACTATCTTTAGAAAATGAAAAAGAATTAGACACATTACGAGAACAAATAACAATCCTATGTTTAATGGGATTTGATGCAATAGTATTTTCAAACCTAGCAAAAAATTCTGACTATTTATTGCAAGTATTAGAAGATGCTAAAGAATTAAATAATAAGTTTAAACTTGGTGTAGAAAAGTTTCCATATTTAAAAGTTGCAGTTGGGATACTAGATCCGCTAAAGCCAACTGATTTTTATTGCATGGATCAGATTAATCATAAAGGAATCAATACCAATCTATTAATTTCATTTGAAAATATAATTTCTTCATTAAATGATAAAAAAATTGATGGTGTACGATTTCATCCAGGAAATTTAGATCTCGAAAATTTTGAGATAATGTGGAAAATTATTAATGATAATTTTGATAGAGATTTTATATCTATTCATATTGACAGAGTCAATCAATCAAATGCTCACATTGTAAATTTAATAAAACATGCGTATGGTGAAAAGTCTTCATCTCTTATTATTGAAGTTGATGGCGTCTCAAGTATTGGCAATAATTCCTATAACGATACTATCCAAACGCTAGCTACCGCAGATATATTAATCAAAGAGTTTTCTAAAAAAAATTACAAATCATTTAAAAATATACAATTTTACCTATCAGGGGAGATAAGTTCTAAAACACTTCCATTGGCAAAACTATGCTCTGTAGATTTCAACGGGCTATCATTTGGCTCTTGCTATAATAATATATTTTTTGATAAATTAAAGATCTCAGAGAATTTACCAGATTTGCTTACAAATAGTGAAACTCTCTCTAATAGCATTGAAAATTATAAATCTATTTTATATTATTAGTAATGACCAAATCACAAAATGAATCCAGTAAACGCTTTGATGAATTAAGAGAGATGTTTATCCGTGGTAAGTATTTCAAATTAGTTTGTGGTGCAGGAAATGAGGATATTAGAGAAGTTAAGAGGCTAGCGACAGTTTATACATTAGCAGGCGCAAACGGTTTAGATGTATCGGCAACTCCTGAGGTTGTTAGAGCTTGTAGAGAGGGAATTGATAAGGCATATAAAATCGCGGATAGTTTAAATATTGAAATTTATAATCGACCTTTTATTAAAGTAAGTGTTGGCATGCCTGGTGATCATCATGTTAGAAAAGCATTTATACACGACAGCTGTGTATCATGTAACTTATGTATTCCAGTATGCCCTACTGCAGCAATTCCAAATAATTTAGAAATTATAAGAGAAAAATGTATTGGATGTGGATTATGTGAGGTAGCTTGCCCACCTAAAGTTGCTGCAATAAGGTACGAGCATAATGGAAAAGATCTGCAAACTTTGTTGCCTGAGTGCATAAAAGAAGGGGCAGAAAATATCGAACTTCATGCGGCCGTGATGGACAATAAAATGATCATGGACGAATGGAAGATAGTTGCAGACTCTCAAAAAAATCATTTTATTTCAATGTGTGTAGATAGACTAAACTTATCAGACGTAGACTTGATAAACCGTGTTGAAAATGCCCATGAAATTGCTGGTGATAGACTATTAATTCAAGCAGACGGAATTCCAATGGGAGGCACTGGAGATGATTATAATACGACATTACAAGCTGTTGCCATTGCAGATTTATTGCAAAGAAAATTGAAAGATAAAAATAAAAAGTTTAGAGATCTTCCACTTCTTTTATCAGGGGGAACAAACAGTAAAACAGCAGCTTTGGCAAAAATGAATAATGTAAATTACTGTGGAGTTGCAATAGGTACGCATGCAAGAACGATTGTTCAAGATCACATTGATACTTTTATTAAGAATGAAGATTTTTATGATGATATGCCAAACCTTATAGCAGCTGTTCAGGTTGCAAAAACACTTGTTGGCACTATTTAAAAGTAGTTTTGATAAATAAGCGCCAAAATTACAGTATTGGTAAAGATATCTCAGTCGTTTTTTTAGATAAAGACGGCACAATAATGGACGGACACCATTATTGGATAAAAATGATCAAATTACGGGGAAAGCTTTTATTAGAATTTCTACAACTATCTGATGATGCTAAATTGAGAAGAAAAATCGAGTCTACTCTAGGAATTGACCATGATAACAATAAAATGAAGAATAATGGCCCTGTCGGAGTTATGCCTAAAGAATTTAATATAAATGTATTAAGATCAGAGTTAAGCAAAATTGGCCATGAACTTACCATAAGTAATATTGAAGATATATTTGTAAAGGCTGATCTGGTTTCATCAATGTCTATAGAAAAATATATTAAACCATTGCCAGGAGTAAGAGAATTTTTAGTAAATTGCTACAAGAGATCAATTACAGTAGCTATATTATCTAATGATACTTCTAAAAGATGCGAACTTGCTATTAAAGTACTTGGTTTTGATCAGCAAATAAAATATGTTTTTGGAGGTGAAGTAATAAATAAATCAAAAAAATCTGGTCACCTGGCAAAATTTGCAATGGATAAGATAGGCATCAAATCTGATAAAGTTTTAAATGTAGGAGATCATCCCAACGATATAGCTATGGGAATTAATGCAAAAATAAATAAGAATGTAGGTGTGCTAACTGGATTGTCTAGATTAGAGAGTTTTAGTGATATAAATTGTAGCATTATAGAAAATTTTAATAATTTTACATTCTGCAATGATTAATTTGAAAGAAAAAATAAAAAATAAGGAAGTAGTTATTGGAACGTGGAATACTATTGGCTCTAGTAAAGTTACCAAAATAATTGCTAGCGCAGGTTTTGATTTTCAAATTATTGACTTAGAGCATGGCCCATTTGTAATTGGAGATATACACGATCATGTTGCTTCCTCTTCTTTTTATAAATGTCCATGCTTTGTAAGAATTCCGAAAAACAGTGATTGGATGGCATTACAAGTTTTAGATCAAGGTGCTAATGGCATTATTGTGCCACAGATTAGCAATAAAAGTGATGCTGAAACATTTGTAAAAAATACAAAATACTATCCATTAGGTAAGCGTGGATTTAGTCCTTTTACATTTGCAGGTGGCTATAATAATAACCCTGAATATGTTGAGGAAATTAACAAAAAATTAATTAACGTTATCATTATTGAGAGTCTTGATGGAATAAATAACATTGATCAGATTTTAGAAATTGAACATATTGATGTAATTTACTTAGGGGCTTTTGATCTATCAAAAGAATTAGGTATTCCCGGAGATATTTACAATAAAAAATTAGTTGATCTCATAAATAAATGTGTGGATAAAATTAATGCTACAAAACGAATAGCAGGAAGCTTTGTTCCTCAAAATATTGATGAAGTGAAGTTCTGTATAGATATGGGAATAAAATTTATCACTTATAGTTTAGATAGTCATCGACTAAGGTCCTCTTTTTTTGATGATTTAGAATTAATAAGAAAACTTTAATGACTTTAAAAAAAGTTATTATCATTCCCTCAAGATTAGAGTCTTCAAGACTCCCCCAGAAAGCACTTATTGAGATTGCTGGTTATCCAATGATTATTCATGTGCTAAAGAGGTGTAAACTTGCAAAAGAAATCGATGAAGTATTTGTAGCTACAGACTCTGAATTGATTTCTCAGGAAGTAAAGAAGCATAACGGTAAAGTAATTATGACATCAAGTAGTCATGAAACTGGCACTGATAGAATAGCTGAAGCAAGTAATAAAATAGATGCTGAAATAATTATAAATGTTCAAGGTGATGAAGTGCTTCTTAATCCAAATCATATAGATGAATTGTGTAAATTAATGGATGAAAACAAAGATATAAATGTCGCAATACTGGTAAACGAGTATAATACTAGAAACAATCCCTCCGCGATAAAGACAGTTTTAAATGAGAATAATGAAGTAATGTATTTTTCAAGAAGTGATATTCCATCTACTCTCCGAAGTCCGGACACAAGATTTCTAAAAGCTTATCATATTATTCCGTTTAGAAAAAAATTTCTTATTGAATATTCAAATTGGAAACCATCTAATTTAGAGCGCATTGAGTTTAATGAATACCTAAGAATACTAGAAAAGGGCTATAAAATTAAGGCTTTAAAAGTTGAAAGTGATGCTATCAGTATTGATACAGAGGAAGATTTATCTATTGCTAAAAATCTTTTTTTAAAAGATTCATTTATACAAAGATATAATTAATTTTCATTTTTTGAATACAAACTTTTTATCTCTTTTTAGTTCTCTTAAATAATCTCTATCTCTTATTGTGTCCATGCACTGCCAGAATCCATTATGCTTAAATGCAATTAACTCCTTTGCTTTGGATAACTCCTCCAGAGGTTCCTGCTCTAATGAAGTTCTATCATTTTCTATATAATCAAATATTTCTCTATTAAAAATGAAAAAGCCTCCATTTATCCAGCCTTCATTCAGCTGATTTTTTTCTTCAAAAGAAGTAACAACATTTTTATTTAATATTACTCTTCCAAACCTTGCAGGAGGTCTTACAGCAGTAATAGTTGCTATTTTTTTATGTGATTTATGAAAGTTAATTAATTTTTTGATATTTACAGAGCACAGCCCGTCTCCATATGTCATTAAAAAAAAATCGTTTTTAATAATATTTTTTAATCTTTTAACCCTTCCACCTGTTAGAGTATTTAGTCCTGTATTATAGCATTTAATATTTTTAACTTTCTTGAATTTATCTTTTATAGCTCCTCCCTTATAACCTGTTGCTAAAATAAAATTATTTAGTTCATACTTCTTATAATGATCTATTATATGGCTAATAATTGCTTTGTTTCCAATTTTGACTAATGGCTTAGGTATTACTTTAGTTTCTTCGGCAAGTCTTGTTCCTCGGCCACCACATAAGATAACAACTTCTAATTCTCTAATTTTTTTGCTCATATTAATTTTTACAAATATCTATTAACTCTTTTTCATCAAATCTATTAAAAAATATTTTTTTATATTTATTGGCTATTTCAATATTACTTTTATTCTTTTTTTTAGTTCTATTATTCAGCAGTTTGAAAGCTTGATTAAATCCTTTAGCTGAGTATGCACTGTCCCAAATTTTTCCTTTACCAAGATTTGTTAAAGGGTTAGAGCTGATCATGTTCTTATTATTAATTATAATACATGCAATCCCGTTTGATACAAATTCAACCGCTGTACCACTTCCAGAAGTAATTATAAGATTAGACTTTTTCATAAGGTCTTCGATATTCTCTGTTGATAAAGACCAATTTTTTTCTATATTTTGTCTTATTTTTGCCAGACTATTGAAGGGGTGAGGTTTGATTGTGAGTTCAGTATTAGCTAGTATTGAATTTTTCAAAAGACCAAGCATAAAATTATTATCATCTTCATTGGCAGACAAAGTTACTATATTTATTTTATTTTCAATCTTATTTCTTTTTAAAATTGATTTATGTCTAAGACTAATTGGTTTTCCGTATTTTATAATCGATGATTGAGGTATATAAAACCTTCCGTTTACATGAATTTGGTCAGGTACAATATCGTGATCAACATCTTCATCATTTATGTAGTAATGAGCATAACTAGGCATTTTGATTATAGGTTGAAATGCAACGAGTTTAATATTTTTATTATTTTTTCTTATTGCTAAATTGAATACTCTTTCTCTCTCTTGATACTCACAAAAACTTAATATTTTACCCTTTCTAGTATTAATCCCTATTTTTAATCCGAGTACATATCTACTATAAATTGGAACAATATTTTTAGGTAATGATAGTATTAATTCATTGCTAAATATTCGATCAATTCTTTTTTTTGAGAGACTCATTTCTTTATAAAGTTTTAAATTTTTTATTAGATAAAGATTTAAAAATTTAAGAAATTGTGGGATAAAATTAAGTCCAATATATTCAAAATCGGTATGGTAGCTGATTTTTTGCTTATCTAATATTTTTATTGTTTTGCAAAAATGAAAAATACTAAGAGGGCTTTTCTTATTTATAAAAAAAAATAAGTAAACAGGATTAAGTTTATTTTTCTTTAGTATATGATAAGTACTGCCTAAATATCTGTCAGTATATTTATTGGTCCTTGCAGTATTCTCGCAAATAATCGGAGCATCAAGTAAAATAAAATTGTTTTTTTTAAGAATATTTTTTTGTTTTAATAGTATCATGGCAATTTTATAGATTAACCATAAAAAAAGGTTATAATAATTCCATATTATAAAAATTGTAATCTTTTTAAAAATCATAAATTTAGATATTTTTTGTTCCTTAAATTTTTTTGTATGAAATGCTTTTTGATAAAAGCTTGTTGAAAAAGTTACTGAACTTAAGCTAGGATTACAAAGATACTCCAAGTTTTGATATAGAGTCTTTGTTTTTAATTTCATATAGTTTTTGAAATTAGAAATACTTTTTATTTCATTTTCAGCATACTTTATTCCCGTAATACTATTGAACATAAGGAAGTTTTTTATAATAAATTTTTTTGCGGAATGTTGTATGTAGTTTGCGACAGTGAAAATATTTTTGGATTATTTTTGTTAGCCTTATATAAACTAATAAGATCATTCATTTCTTTTTGTCTAGTGTCATTTGCATGATAACCGTCAAAGCCTAGCAAAAAAATGTTCTTTGCTCGTCCTGTTACCGCTAAGGCAAGTCCGTACCCAATAGCAAGCGAACTTGGAAGTATACAAGACTTACTTTCAGGCTTAAACATACCTTGTTTAATTTTAAGACCAAAGTCTTTTAAATTCGTCTTTTTTAATTTTTTTATTACTAAATTATTAAGTATTACATTCGGAATAATCAAGTTGGATTTCATCCTCTTATATTGATTTATTTCAAGTAACACGCGGCTAGGATGGCATGCAAGGTACATATCAATAAATTTACTTTCAACAAATTTGTTTATATTCAAACTAATGCAAATAAATTTTTTTCCTCTAATAAGTGCAGCGATCTTGTCTTTGTTATTCTCTAAACTTTTACCCGCACCTAAAAATAATACATCTTTATTCTTACACCAATCTGTAGCATTCCAACTACCATTATCTTTATTTAATTGCGACATGAGAGAGTCTTGCAGTTTATCAAATTTATATTTGCTACTATCAGATGAAGATAATGTTTTAATTGAAGATACTATTTGATCGGCGCTATATCGATTGTCGGATAGTAATTCTTGAGTATATGTTGGATGGATTTTATTCTTAGCTGAAATGTAGTAAAATATGTTAGGTCCCCATTCAAATTTATTTTTCAAAGGCCTAAACCTTTTATGGGATAATTTTAATATTTCATCGTCTTTATATTTTTTATGATACTTTTTTAAATTGTATATAAGTATTTCAGTTTCAACATTACCAGCGCCTCTTCCCATTCCAAGTATTGTACAATCAATCCAGTTAATACCGATTTCTCTTGCTTTGAGAGCATTCTGCAAGGCAAAACCAAGGTTATTATGAGCATGGAATCCTGTCTCACCTTTCCAAATTTTTCTAATTATTTTATATTTTTTTTTAATATCGTTGGGGACCATGTTTCCAAATGAGTCTGCAAAGTAAACTACTGAAAATAATTTAGAGTTATTTACTATTTGAGTAATTTTTGTTAATTCTTTATCTGTTTTAATGCCTGTTCCCATGAAATTGATAATCAACTTATATCCCAATTTTTTTAACGTCTTACAGGGGTTAATAATTTTTGCAACTTCTTCGAAATGACATGCAACCCTAATAATATCAACTTTAGATAATTTTTTATTTTTAAAAAACTTTTCTATTCTAACATTATTAGTCTCCATCTCGATTAGATCTTTTGCATTTATCATAACCGCAATTTTAAAATTAAATTTCTTTATAATTTTGTTTAGATAACTATCAGTTGAGTAGGCATACTCACCAAAATATTTGTTTTTTTCAATAGATCTAAATCCAATTTCAATTACATCAATATTAGATTTATTTATTGCATTTAAGTAATCTGCTACAAGATCTTTATCAAATCTCCAATTATTATAGTAGCCTCCGTCTCGAAGCGTGCAATCTAATACTTTTAAGGCCGACATTATTTTTAGATACTATTCAAATTTGATGTTTTTTTATTTATATTAGTATATAACTATAAATCAATTAACTAGTAAAATTTAATTAATTTAGAAAGTCTCTCTTATTTTATGTCAATGTACTTAATAGCTGAAATTGGGATTAATCATAATGGAGATCTTGCAATAGCCAAAGAACTTATAAAATCTGCTTCAGAAGCAGGGTTTGATGCAGTAAAATTCCAGAAAAGAACTATAGATATTGTTTATACTAAAGAAATGCTTGATGGCCCAAGAGAGAGTCCATGGGGTAATACGCAACGTGACCAAAAAAATGGGCTTGAATTCTCTCATTTAGAGTATGATGAAATTAATAATTACTGCGCTAAACTAAAAATAGACTGGTCTGCATCAGCATGGGATACAGAATCGCAATCATTTCTAAATAATTATAGTTTACCATTTAATAAATTAGCTTCTGCAATGTTAGGTCATAAACCTTTGGTTAACCAAATAGCGGAAGAAAAAAGAAAAACTTTTATTTCAACAGGTATGGCTACACTTAATGAAATAGACGAAGTTGTTAATATATTTGCTAAGAAAAAGTGTCCGTTTGAATTAATGCATTGTAATAGCACTTATCCTATGAAAGAAGAAGACGCTAATTTAAATTGTATTCCAATGTTAAGGGATAGGTATTCCTGTGATGTTGGATATTCGGGGCATGAGTCTTCTCTCCTAAAAGTTTGTACTGTTGCTGCATCTTTAGGCGTAACATCTATTGAAAGACATATAACATTAGATAGAACTATGTATGGTTCCGATCAAGCTGCATCTATAGAAACAAGCTCTCTGAAAAATTTCGTTGAAGTTATTAGAATGATTAACAAAATTTTAGGAAGTGGAGAAAAAGCTTTAACAGAGTCCGAAAAGATTGTGAGAGAGAAGCTTAGGATTGAAAAAAAATAATCAAATTTGGGCTTTTATTCCTGCTAGATCAGGTTCGAAGGGCGTAACTAACAAGAATATTAAACAACTTAATGGACATCCATTATTAGCTTGGTCAATAAAGGCATGTCAAAAATCAAGAAGAATTGATCGAATATTTGTCTCAACAGACTCTTCTAAATACGCAAAAATTGCAAAACAATATGGTGCAGAGGTTCCATATTTGAGATCTAAATCAATATCAGGAGACATTTCAAGTGATTTAGAATGGTTTAGAGAATTAATAAAAAAAATAAAAATGAATGAAATAATCCCAAAGTTTTTTGCCCATGTAAGACCTACAACACCCTTACGAGATCCAAAAATTATAGATAAAGCAATCGATCTTCTAATAAAAAATAAATCTGCAACGTCACTAAGATCAGTGCATGAAATGTCCGAAACTGCGTATAAGTGCTTTGAGATTAATAAGAATGAATTTCTTCAACCTCTTGGTGGTATAAATGTTAGTAAAAAAAAATCAAATGTTTCAAGGCAATTGCTTCCTAAGACTTATGCTGCAAACGGATATATTGATATTATAAAATACGATACTATATTTAAAAAAAATGATATTCATGGAGATAAAATTTTATCAATGATAACGCCGTATATAAGCGAAATTGATACAGTTGACGATTTTGAATATATAAAATATCAATCTAAAAAATTAACAAAAATAAAAAAAAATCTATTTAACTAAATGGCAAATTATAATTTTTCTCGAGACCCAGTAAAGGTTAGCAAGGTATCTACAAAGAATAGAAAAATAATGACTCAAATACCATGCCCAGGTACAAAAAACAAAATTAAATATCTTGAAAGCATAGAGTCTCGTTCAATGCATGGGCAGCTGCCTATAATATGGGACAAGGCAGAAAATTATAATGTATACGATGAAGCGGGGAACTGTTGGATTGATTTTACCTCGACGATCTTCGTGGCGAATATAGGCCATTCTAACAAGTCATTAATAAATAACTTAATTAAACTATTTAAAAATGAACCCATAAGCACGTATGCGTACGTAAATAATCAAAGGATTTTATATCAAAAAAAACTTTTAAAATTTTCGGGAAATAAATTTGATAAAGCTTACTTAGTATCAACAGGCAGTGAGGCTACAGAGGCTGCTCTTAAATTAATGAGAATGTATGGACAAAAGAAAAAAAAGAAAAAATTAGGAATTATTTCTTTTGAAGGTAATTGGCATGGCAGAACAATTGGTGCACAAATGATGAGTGGGAATGAAGAACAAAAAAAATGGATTGGATTTAAAGATAAAGATATACACCATTTACCATTTCCTTATCCTTGGGTAACTAATGACAAAGATTCAGTTTCCTTCTTTGAAAATTCAATAAAAAATTTACTATCCAAAAAAAAGCTTGATCCCTCAAAAGACTTATGTGGCTGTATTGTAGAAACTTTTCAGGGATGGGGATCAATTTTCTATCCAAAAAAATACATACAAGCATTAGAAAAATTCTGCAAAAAAAATAATATCATTCTTGCATTTGATGAAATGCAATCAGGATTTGCAAGAACTGGTAAACCTTTTGGATATGAGCACTACAATGTTAAACCAGATTTAATTTGTTGCGGCAAAGGTATGGGTGGCGGTCTTCCATTGGCAGGAGTAATTGGAAAAAAATATCTAATGGACTTGCCAGAAGTAGGAAATATGAGCAGTACGCATTCAGCTAACCCATTAGTTTGTAAAGCAGGTATGACTGTTTTGGACGAAATAACAAAAAAAAGATTAGTTTCTACTACTGCAAAGAAGGGTAAAATTCTAGAAAAGAAGCTAAAAGAAATAAAGAATAAATACCATAATATTATAAGCTATACTAACTGCAAAGGTCTTATTGCCGCAATTATATTTAAGACTAAAGATGGAAAACCAGATTCATTAATAGCAAGTCAAATATCTGAAAAATGTATGCAAAAAGGATTACTCGTTGTTCACACTGGAAGAGAATCAATAAAAATTGGGCCCCCTCTCACTATAACAATAAGTGCTTTAATAGAGGGAATAAAAGTGCTTGATGAATCAATATTTGAAATTCAAAAGCAATTTTATGAGTGAGCGAATACTTAAAGTAAGACATATAGGCATAGTTACCGAAGACATTCAAAAATCTGTAAATTTTTGGGTAGAAGTTATGGGTTTTAAAATATTTAAGTCAATGAAGGAAGTAGGAGATCATATCGATAATATCTCTTTTCAAAAAAACTCATCTGTAGAAACTGTAAAGTTATTAGGACCTAATAATTTTATGTTAGAACTTCTTCACTTTCAAAATAACTTAGAAAATAAAAAAGTGAGAAAGCCTACATCATACGGAATTACCCATATTGCTATTCAAGTAAAAAATATTGAAAACAAATACAATGAATTAAGGGAATTAGGATATGAATTTACCTCTTCTCCAACTTTAACACCCGATGGTTACGCAAAAATGAATTACTTTAAAGCGCATGACGAAGTATATATTGAATTAGTAGAAATAGTTTAGCCTTGAAATGAAACGTCCTCACAATATTGGCTTCATTCAAGGAAGACTATCACCAATAATAAATAATAAAATACAAGTTTTTCCAGTAGAAAATTGGGAGAAAGAATTTTCTGAGGCTAAAATAATAGGCTTAGACATGATTGAATGGACTATTGATGAAGAAACTTTTGTTGATAATCCACTTATGTATAGTGAGGGACGAAAAAAAATAAAAGAAGCATGTTTGATAAATAATATTAAAATTCCCTCATTAACTTGTGATTACGCGATGCAAAAGCCTTTTTGGAAAATGAATAAGTCAGAATCGGTTAAAGCTAAGGAAAATTTTATTAATATAGTAAATGCGTGTCATGATTTAAATATAGAAATAATAGTTGTACCAATCGTAGATAATGGAAGATTAGAAAATACTAATCAGAAAGATAATATTATTAACTTTTTTAATGGATTAAGAGAAAAATTAGAAAAACTGAATTGTAAAATTGCTTTTGAGTCAGACATGAAGCCCTTAGAATTACTTGAATTTATAAACAACTTTGATGCTAATTTTGGAGTTAATTATGATACAGGAAATAGTGCTTCTCTTGGATATGATCCTTCTGAGGAAATTTCAGTTTATGGTCATCGAATAATAAATGTTCACATTAAAGATAGAAAACTGGGTGGAAGTACAGTGCCGTTAGGGTCGGGCGATTGCAATTTTGATAATGTATTTTGTAATTTAACAGTGGCATCCTATAATAAAAATTATATCTTGCAAACAGCAAGAGATTTTGATGGTTATCATTCAAAGGCGCTTAAAGAATATAAAGATATGACAACTAAATGGATAGAAAAACATGGATAAGTCACGTTTTAAGAATAAAATTGTTTTCATCAGTGGTTCAACAAAGGGAATTGGACTTGAGATCGCAAAGTCCTTTTATTCTGAAGAAGCGTTCGTAATTATCAATGGTAGAAAAAGCTCAGGAGTAAAAAAAATTCAGAGTCAAATGCCAAATTCTTTATTTATTCCTGGTGACGTTTCTAATCTTAGTGATGCAAAAAAAATTATAAAAAAAATTAATAAGCTTTATGGCGGATTAGATGTACTAGTGTGCAATGTTGGCAGTGGTCGTTCAGTTAGGCCCGGTAAAGAGAATTATGATGAATTTAAAAAAATGATAGACATAAATTTTTTTAGTGCATTTAATTTAATTAATGAGGCTCAACAATTAATTTCTAAAAGAAAAGGATCAATTGTATGTATTTCTTCAATTTGTGGTTCTGAGTCAATACCGGGAGCGCCGATTACTTACTCTGTAGCTAAAGCAGCGCTAAACCATTATGTGAAATTTGTTTCAAAGCCTCTGGCTAAAAGGAACATTAGAATCAATGCTATTACGCCTGGTAACATACTTTTTGAAGGTTCAGTGTGGGAAAAGAAAATAAAAAATAATAAAAAAATGGTATATAAAATGATTTCAGACAATGTAGACTTAAATAAGTTTGGAAGCACAAAAGATGTGGCATCTTTAGTTCTTTTTCTTTCGTCTGAAATGTCGTCTTTTGTCACGGGCAGTATTTGGAAAGTAGATGGAGGTCAGACAAAAAGTATTTAAAATGCATATGTATGATCTAAGTAAAAAAGTTGCACTTATAACAGGGGCGGGAGGCCTTCTTGGAATCCATCATGCAATAGCTCTTTTTGAGGTCAACGCCAATGTTGTTTTAACTGATATTAATATTAATGCTTTAAAGAAGCAAAAGGCGATAATAGAAAAAAAATTTAATAAAAATTGCTTGATTTATAAATTGGATGTAACAAGTAAATCTTCTATTCAAAAGGTTATCAAAGATCTTACAAAAAAAAATATATTTGTAGATATACTTATTAACAATGCAGCTATTGATCCAAAAATAAATAAGAAAAGCTCATCAAGATTAGAAAATTTTGACCTTAAACAATGGAATATTGAGTTATCAGTTGGTTTGACGGGTGCTTTTCTGTGCACTCAGCTATTTTGTAAGGAAATGAATAAGAAAAAGAAAGGAGTTGTTCTTAATATTGCATCAGATTTATCAGTAATAGCACCTGATCAGAGAATCTACATGCAAAAAGGAATTGTTGCTGATAAACAAGGAGTTAAACCTGTAACTTATTCAGTTATAAAACATGGACTAATTGGCTTAACCAAGTATACAGCCGCTTACTATGCTGATAAAAATATTAGATGTAACGCTATATCACCCGGCGGTGTTTATAATAATCAAAATAAAAAGTTCGTGAATAAATTGAGAAAACTAATACCTATGTCGAGAATGGCAAATAAAGATGAATATAAATCAGCGATACAGTTTCTGTGTTCAGACGCTTCATCATATATGACGGGTCAAAATTTGATTATAGATGGTGGAAGATCAATCATTTAGGAATAACCTTTTTCTATTTTTGTTTATGTTTACCAAAATTGCAATACATGCAAAGAAAATAAAATTAGCTGGAAATACATAAATTAAGTCATAATGTAAGCTCGAAATTAAAAATCCAAAAATAATTAAATAGTATTCAAGATTTTTGATTTTTTTTTCACCATCAATTTCAATTCTAAAAAGGATGTTAATTATCATAAGGAGAAATATAATGCTATAAAGTATACCTAATCTCATAAAATTATTTAGCATGAATATGTCTCGTGCGTAATATGGTTGATTTATTCCAATCAAAATATCAATAAATTCAAATTTATGAACATTAAAGATAGACATTGTAGATTTGATACTTGATGTTAATCCCTCTTTCACATATGGAATTCCTGGTTCCATTGATAAACTATAAAAATAATTCACTAAACTGAATTTAAATGACGATATAACTTCATCAAAATGTGTAAACGTAACTAAAAAGCTTAGAGTGGCTAACGCAGCGACTGAGGCTAATGGCAAAAACAAATAAATCATTTTTTTATTAAATCTATAATTTGATACGAAAATAAAGAAAACTCCAATTATAGTTACAATTAACGCTGTTCGAGATCCTGAAATGTAGATACCAAGTATTGTTAAAAAAATTATAAAATATTTTAGAAAAATATTCTTTTGTTTATAAATTAAATAAAATAACAAAAAAATTGCTATAAATGCTCCAGATGACTGTGGTTGTCCAGACCAGCCTCGAGGTCTTGAAGTATAAATTTGATAATCAAAGAATGTATAATTTATTGCCATACCTCGATATATACCCTGCGACTGAGTAAAATCGTTAGACCAATTTAGAATATCTGTCTTATATATAATTTGAAAATATCCCTCAAATAAAATTAGTACAATGAAAAGTATAGAAAAGAAAATTAAATATTTTTTAAAAATTGGATCTATTTCTTTGCCGAAGATTCTGAATATAAAGTATATGAGTAGTGGAAGTAAGAATTTACCAAAAAAAATAATTGATTGATTAGCGCCATTTTCTATAAAAGTTTTTATAAAAGTTAGCAAAGAAAGTGATATTAAAATTAAAATAAAAATATCAATAGCGTCAATTTTATAAATAAATGAATTTTCTTTAATAAAGATTATTCTTTTAAAAACAAAAAAACTAATATAGGTCAGAATTAATAACGTGGCAGTAGAGTATGCAATTAATTGTGCAGTTGGAATAAGTTGTGATGCATAAAAATACCTATAAAAAAAACAGCTAAAAATTACAAATAACAAAAAGTGAATCGAAAATAATTTCTTATTTGTCATCAAATTATTTTTTACACTCTATAACAATTGAGTAGAACTCTCTTCCTTTTCTTTCAAATGGAATTCTTTTATTAAAAATACTATTATTAAGTGATGACTCAGTTATATCTAGGAAACCACTATCTGACAAAAGATCATTTAATTTTTCAAAATAAAAAAAACTTTGATGACCAAAGGTATTTTTTTGTTCATGTGTCAAACTTTCAACACACCAATTTCCAATTTTCTCAAGATCATTTGATTTGATAACCTGTTCGAAAGTTTCTTTATCTGATTTTAATGGTGTATGCTTACCATCTTTAATATAGTTTGCGGCCATACCAGAAACTATTTCATGATAATCTGCTTTCACATTGCTAAACTGCAATCTATCTAAATTATCGTAATCATTATTTCTATAAAATTCTAAAACTTTTTTAAAATTTGGGACCTCAATTCTTAAAATGCCATTTTTTTTTAGCACCCTGTAGCATTCATTTAAAAGCCTTTTTGCATCTTCAAGTTTTATATGTTCGAAAAAATGTGAACTGTATATCATTGTTTTAGAACTTGATTGGAAGGGCAGATTTTCTAATGATAAATTAATATTTATGTCAGCATCATTTATATCTATAAGTGTCCAATTATGAGGCAATACTGCATAGCCTCTTTTTTCACCTAAAGCAATATATGGACTTGTAAAGTTGTTTGTTAATATTTTTCTTAAAAAATCAATTCTATTAATTTTTTTTAGAATCATTCTTGCGATGCTTTTTAATATTTCCTTCATTTATATTTTTGCAATTTTAATTTTATTGTCTTCAATGAATTTCACAAAACCCTTATCATAATCATCAGGATATTTCTGTTTAGAATAGTCAAAAAAAGGAGACTTTTCTTTCAATGATCTTTTAGATGAATGTTTCATAAAGTCAGGTGAATCCTTAGAGGAGCAAACATTGCAATAAAAAACAAATTTTGAATTATTTCCCAAACCATCTATTTTATTTATTTCAGTTTTATTTTGAACAATAAATTGATTATCAATTTTTGGTAGCGATGAAGCATGTGGAAGTCTGGAGTCAAAAATGATAATATCCCCAGATTTTGATTTTATGAAATGATTATTAAATATTATATTTAATTTATCTTTTAATTTTTTTATGAAAAATACAATTCTGATTGGAAGAAATTTTAAATAGATTCTATGCCCCCCTGGCGTTAAGTTTATTCCACCTCCATATTCTTTTGAATTATCTTGCAGATAAATTCCCATTTTTGCAAATTTATAGTCTTTTTTTAAAAAGTATTTAGCAGAGCCCTCGCTTGCTGAGTCAACATGCCAACCAGGTTTATATTTTTTTTCTTTTTGTCCAAATGAATTTATTTGAATTATGAAGTCAGGAATATACTCAAAATCATCTCCGAAAAGTATTCTTAGACTATTAAGAATTTTTTTTCTAAAAAAAAAGCTGAATAGCATTTGATCTTTAATTATTTCTGAACCATATACCATCCTTAAATTGGAATTATTTTGTAAATCAAATGTTTTATGAATATAGCTTCTAATTTTATCTATTTCGTTTCCATCAAAAACATTTTTAATTATTACGTAACCCTTTTTTTTGTATTGTTCTTCTAGTGATGTCATAAACTATTGGTTAATTAGAAATACTTTTTCTAAATTCATCCCATGATTTATAAAGTAATGCTTTTTGATTGTAAAAGAATAAAAGGACATCTGTTTTTTTTGCTATTTTTGCACTGTGTGATGATATTATAATAGTTCTTTTAGAATTTGAATTAAGCAGGTTATCGTATACTTTCAATTCAGTCGTTTCGTCAAGAGCATTAGTTGCTTCATCAAGAATTAAGATTTTTGGATTTCTGTAGAGAGATCTTGCCAAGTTAATCCTTTGCTTTTGCCCACCACTAATAGATTTACCTCTCTCACCAATAACTGTTTCCAAGCCTTTTGGGAGCCCTTCAATAAAGTCTTTTAATTCAACCATGGAAATAATTTCATTTATTCTTTTCATATTATAGTCGTCTTTCTGATTTTTTTGACTAAAAACAATATTTTTTAAGATTGTGTCATTAATTAAAATTGAATTTTGCGGTACATATGAAATTTCTGTCTGCCAACTTCGAAGACTTTGATCAATATTGTGATCATTTACAAGGATATTGCCATAATGAGGATTAATAAATCCCGCAAGTAAATCAAGAAAAGTTGACTTTCCTGATCCACTTTTACCATAAAGACAAATAGATTTACCTAGAGGTAAATCTACGTTTAAATTATTCAAAATATTAAAACTTTGATTATATGCAAAGCTAACATTTTCAAATTTAATTTCACCGTTATCTGTATCAAAAATATTATTTAATGTTTCATCTTTATCTTCAGGCAGCTCATTGTACTTAAGAAGATCTTTTTCAATTTTTAGAAATGATTCCTTATTATATTGAAAAATAGAATACATTTGATAAAGCGTGTTTGATGTAGGCATTAAACGTAGTGAGGCTAGAAGTATAATTGATAATTGGGGTATTATTATTAGAATATCAACATTATTCGAATATAAAAAAAATAGAAATAGAGCTCCTGTGAAGAAAAAAATTGTTTCTACTAAATGACGCGGGATTCTACTAAGTATGAGTGCCAATGAACGAGCATTTGATTTCATTGAAGCAATAATATTAAATTTGCTATTGAATAATGGATAGTTATTTATGAGTTTAATTTCCCTCAGGCTATCAATGCTTTCATTTAAAAGTTTTATTTCTAATCCCAGAGATCTTGAAATTTCATCATCAGATTTTTTTAATACATTTTTAATTAAATAATAAATAAGTAAGTAGATACTTATTATAATAATGATTGCTATAAACATTTCTAAGGGTACTAAAAGTGAAATTAAAACTAGAAGCAAAATTGCTATTGGTAATTTTGCAATGAATTCAAGAATAGGAATAATTACAGAATGTGAGACCCTATTAGTTTCTGTACTTATATTTTTTATCATCTCTGAGGAATTCCTCGAAATAATATCTAAATAACTACTTTTTATATAAACTGTATAAAGCTTCACAGCCATATCTCTTTCTAATTTATGTGCAATATAAGATAAATATGTAAATGTGAGTGCAATAAATAAATTACTTAAAAAAATAAATGATACAAATAAAATGAATACAAAATAAATAAAATATTTTACTTCACTGAAATTTAGGTAATTAAATAAATAAGATAAATAAATATTCTCATAAATTATTTTTTCATCAAGGATAACAGCTACTAAAGGTGCAATACTGGATATTCCTAATATCTCTAGAATGGAAGTTATACTGATAAGGAAAAGCAGTAATAGCAACCTTAGTTTATCTTTTCTTCTGATTGTATTAAGAATTTTTGTAGATATTCTAATCACATGTAATGAATTATTATGTAATGTTTAACTTAATTTTTTATTAAATCTGATTACAAGATAAGATCCAATCAGTAAAGATACAAAAACTATCAATATTAATTCAATGACGTTTCTTGGATTAAGCTGTATTGCTCTTACCTCCATTGATTTATGCTCTGTGGTGAGCCATCTAAAATCATCTTGTGAAGTAAAGTAACTAATTAAGGCAATTTTCTGATTTGGAGTTTCTAAATACTCTCTTATTGAGTCGACTGCTAGAGATACCTCTTCCGACTTCAAATTATTTAGCATATCTCTAAATTCATTCAATGATGATTTTCCAGCTTCAAGCTGAACTGAAGCTATAGAAATATAAACCTTTAATATTTCATCAATCCAATTATTCAAATATATCTCTAATAATTCGGTAAATTTTTCATCATGTCTTTGTGAGTAAAATTCTACTTGAAAGCTAAAGGTGTCTTTTATGTCATAAATTTTAAAATCAGTCACTTTGTGAGATAAAGAGTTTTGATTATTATTTAAATTGTAATTATTTGTAAAAATCTGAGCCTGACGATTTAATTCTCCAACAGATACAGGGTTATTGATCTGCTCATAATCCATAAAAGCCATCTTCAATTCATTTGCTTCCATAAAATATGTTATTTTTGACTGCATTTTTGGAACAAATAATAGATTTAGAGGAATGTAGACAATAATAAAAATTATTAATCCAAATAAAAGAGCGTTAATAACTTTCTTTGGTATGAACAAATAAATAAGATCCCTAATACTTTTTGTTGAGAAGTTGAATGAATTTAATTTTTTGATATTTTTATTTGTTTTTTTCATACTAATAAATAGGTTGAAATAATATTATTAAACGTAATAGCATATTTACATATATTGTACTATAAATTAGATACAGTAACTAACATTCTGAAATAATTCTATATTATAACTATATATATCTACATTATGCCCCTACTTTCTATTGTAACAAACGCCAGAAACGGCTCAAAGTTTTTACCAGGATTATTTGACACTATAGACAAACAAACCCATACCAATTGGGAGCATATTTTTTTTGATAACAACTCTACTGATAATACTAGAGAGATATGTGAAAGCAGAGAAAGTAAGATAAGTTATTTTAAATCCGATAAGGATCTACCACTTTCTGAAGCAAGAAATTTAGCGTTAGAAAAATGTTCTGGTAAATATATAGCGATTTTAGATTGCGATGATTTATGGGAACCAAATAAAATAGAGTACCAAATAAATATATTGGAGGAGAATAAAAATTTTGATATTTGTACAACTGATTACTCAACTCTAGTACAAAATGAGATGATTAAAGCATCACCGGCAAAAACAAAAGATATTAATTTCCAATATATGTTAGTGAATTATCTTATTTGTCATTCAAGTGTTGTTTTTAGAACTACAATGCTTAGGTCAATAAATGAATACTATGATCCGAATTTACATGTGGCACATGATAAAGAATTTATCTTACGACTCTTAATAAATCACAAAATTTATCATATCAATTCTTATTTATCAATTTGGAGACATACCAACCAGAGTTTAACTAATTCAAGATTTGATTTATTAGCAAAAGATAACGAATATATAATTGATAAATTCGAAAAATTAGTTTTAAATTTTGAGAAACTATACTCAAAACAAATTAAATTATTAAATTATAAAATTAATTTTCATTATGCAATATTTTATTGGAAAGAAAATGAGGCTAATAAATCTCGTCTCCATTTGAAAAAAAGAATTTGGCATCCAAAGTTTTTTACTTTTTATATTGTAACACTTTTAATATCCAGTTCGGCATATAATTTAGTATCTAAATTATATATAAAATTAAAAGGTAAATAGTTTTAATATTTAAGGAGTTTTAAATATAAAAAAATATTTGATTGAATCTATGTATATATTTACAAGATAATTAAATGAGAGATAATAAATTTTAAAATGAGAGTAATAATTTTAGGTGGAGATGGATATATTGGATGGCCACTAGCTCTAAGTTTATCTAAAAAGGGTCATTCAGTTATGATTGTTGATAACTGCATGAGAAGAGAAGTTGATTTAGAGCTTAATGTAGAGTCTCTTACGCCAATAAGAACTATTGAAGAAAGAATTAATTCCTGGGAAAATATTACAAAAATCAGGCTTCAGTATGAAAATATTAATGTTGCAGAAGAATATTTAAAAATTAAAAACCTATTTTCTGAATTCCGTCCGGATGCAATCTTTCATCTAGCAGAATTTAAATCTGCACCTTACTCAATGAGAAGTGCTGAGCATAAGATTAAAACGATAGGTCATAATGTAAATGCAGCAAACAACATTCTATCAGCAATAATTGAGTCTAATTGTAACTCTCATCTAATACACATAGGTACAATGGGTGTTTATGGCTACAATAGTCAAAAAAATACTTTTATACCAGAGGGATATATTGATGTAGACATGCACTACGATAATAATTTTTTGGAGAAAAAAAATATACTTTACCCTTTTAATCCAGGTAGCATTTACCATTTATCTAAATCATTAGATAATCTTATTTTTCAATTTTATAATAAGAATGACAAAATCAAAATTACTGATCTCCATCAAGGAATTGTATGGGGATCTCAAACTACCGAAACATCTATGCATGATGATTTAATAAATAGATTTGACTATGACGGCGATTATGGAACGGTACTAAATAGATTTATAATTGAAGCAGCAATCAACTACCCACTTACAATTCATGGCACTGGAGAACAAACAAGAGCTTTTATTCATTTAAGTGATTCAATCAAATGTTTAGAGTTAGCTATGTCAAATCCACCAAATCCAAATGAAAGAGTAAGAATATTTAATCAACTTTCAGAAACAAAAAGCGTTATCTCACTTGCAAAAAATATTGAGAGAATTACAAATTGTAAAATTGATTTTCTTGATAATCCGAGAAATGAAGCAAAAAAAAATGAATTAGAAGCTAAAAATGACTCTTTAATAAAATTAGGCTTTGAACCCAAACTGTTGAATGACGAAATGTTAGAGGACCTTTTAAATTTTGCAAAAATATACTCTAATCGATGCAATATTGATAAAATTCCAAGTAGACCAAAATGGAATTAAAAATAATTAAAGTAAAGGTTCACCATCATGCGCTTACTCATGAAACAACTCTTTGATTATTCAATTGCGGTTACTGGAATTATTTTGTTGTTGCCACTTATTTTATTAGTTTCAATCATTTTGTTAATGCTTGATGGAAGGCCAATTTTTTTTATTCAACAAAGAGTTGGTAAAAATAATAAAAATTTCAAGATTATCAAATTTAGAACTATGGTGAACAAGATGGATTATGATACACAAAGTTTCGATCTTGGTAACGATGAGAGAGTTACAAAATTTGGATCATTTTTGAGAAAGTTTAAAATAGATGAATTACCTCAACTATTTAACGTTTTAAAAGGAGAAATGTCAATCGTAGGACCAAGACCTGAAATAAGAAAGTGGGTTAATGTTTATAGTGAAAGATGGGATAAAGTGTTAACTGTCAATCCAGGAATTACTGACCCGGCTTCGATCTTATTCTTCAATGAATCGCAAATTTTAAATGATTCACAAAATGCTGAGTATAAATATAGAAATGAAATTCTCCCTCGAAAACTTGACTTGTATGAGGAGTATGTAAATAGTCAATCAATTTTAAAAGATATGTTAATAATATTGAAAACTATAAAGAAAATTTATTTATGAAAATACCTTACTATAAAATTGAAAATCACAGAAATGAGATAAAATATTTAAAAGATGTATTGTCAAGTGGCTGGTATTCTACAGGCCCAAAAAGCTTCGAACTAGAAAAAAAGTTTTCAGAATTTATATCTGTGAGATATGCGTTGACTGTTAGTTCTTGTACATCAGCTCTGCATCTGGCTTTTAGAGCAATAAATCTCAAAAAAGGCGATAAGGTAATTGTTCCAACAACAAACTTCATATCATCTTTTGAAGCGATTGAATACTGTGGTGCTACTCCAATATTGGCTGATGTTGAATACGGCACCTCAAACATATCAATAACATCATTAAAAAATTTGATTAAAAAGTACGCAAGTATAAAAGCAATTGTTGTTGTTCATTTCGGAGGCCAAGTATCAAGCTTGTACTCCAAAAAGAACAAAGTACTTCTTAACGAAATTAAAAAAAGAAAAATTAAAATTATTGATGATGCTGCCCATGCTTTTCCCTCAAAGTATAATAAAAAATTTGTAGGAAATTTTGCAGATATTACTTGCTTCAGTTTTTATGCTAATAAAACTATTACTGCAGGTGAAGGAGGCATGATTACAACCAATAATAAAAAATATGCATCACGAATTAAATTACTGAGACTACATGGCATAGATAGAGATGTATGGACAAGGTTTACCAGTTCAAAAAAATCTAAGTGGGAATACGATATAGTTGAAAATGGATATAAATATAATCTTTCTGATCTTAATGCCGCTGTATGTTTGGCTCATCTTGAAAAGGCTGAGACCATGAGAAAAAAAAGAGAGAAAATTGCAGGTTTTTATATAAAAGAACTTAAAGACGTAAAAGGGATTGACTTGCCAGAACTAAATGTGCCAATAAAAGATCACTCATGGCATCTTTTTATAATTAAAATTAATTCTCATACAAAAATCATTAGAAATGAGTTAATAGATCTCCTTGACGATCACGGGATAGGCACCTCAGTTCACTATAAACCTATACATCGTATGACCTACTACAAAAAAAATTATAAGTTCAATAAAAACTTTAAAAACGCTGAAATGATTTGGAAAAACTGTATATCTTTACCAATCTATTCTTTATTAACAATGGTTCAGGCGCGATTTATAGTAAATAAAATCAAATTTCATTTAAAGTAATAATTCAATATTTAATGATAAACAAATTAGCCACATTATTATTCAATATGAGTCGGGTTGAGAAAAAAGTTTTTATTATCTTATTTGACTTATCAGCCTTATTTGTTTGTCTTATTTTAGCTTTTTCAATGCGATATGGATACTTGTATATTCCTAAATTTGAAACAGATATTATAAATATAATTTTTTCAGGAAATAAATATGACTTATATGGATTGAATGCTTTTTTTATTATCTCACCAATAGTTGGAGTAACTATATTTTTTTGTTTTGGATTATACCAGTCTATAATTAGATTCATAAACTTTTCGTATTTTTTAAAAATCTTATACGCTGTAACCACTTATTCAATTGTATTAGGCTCTTTAATGTTTTTACTTACAGTAGAGGGAGAGCCTAGATCTGTACTGTTTATTAATTTATTAGTTTCTTTTATTATTATTTCTGCATCACGGCTATCTGTTAGATCCTTGTATTTGAATTTAAGACGAAAAAATAGTTCCTCTTCATCTGGAAAAGAAAAAGATAAGTCAGAAGAGAATGTTCTCATTTATGGCGCGGGAGAAGCTGGAAACCAACTAGCTCAATCCCTTATCAGTAATTCTAATTTCTGTGTGTCAGGCTTCATAGATGACAATTTAAATCTAGAGAATAAATTTATTAATGGAATAAAAATTTCATCAAGTAAAAATATTTCCCAATTAATAAAAAGAAAAAAAATCACAAAAGTAATTATTGCGATACCATCAATTTCATTCACTAGAAGAAAAGAAATTATAAATTTACTACAAATTCTTGGTATAGAAGTTTTATTGGTACCAAGTATTTTCAAAATTCTTGAGGGCAAAATAGTTTTTGAAGATTTAAGAAAACTTAATATCAATGACCTACTTGGTCGGGAACCTATTAAGAGGATTAATAATAGTTTCCAAGAAAATATTAGTGATAAGATTGTTTTAGTTACTGGAGCAGGTGGATCAATTGGATCAGAGTTATGCAAACAAGTTATGAGCTTTAAGCCTAAGAAAATTATTATTTTTGATATAAGTGAATACTTTCTTTATAAAATTAATAACGAGATTATTAATATTAATTCAAAAAATCATGCTGGAATTGAAATTATACCAATTTTAGGATCCGTCGCTAATAAACTGTTAGTGAATTCTGTTTTCAAAAAATACAATATTAACACCGTATTTCATTCAGCCGCATACAAGCACGTTCCTCTACTTGAAGATAATGTAATTGAAGCTCTGAGAAATAATTTTACCGGTACAGAAAATATGGTTGAAGCATCAATTAATAATAATGTAGAGAGTTTTATTTTAATTTCTACAGATAAAGCCGTAAATCCAAAAGGAATAATGGGATCAACAAAATACTTATCTGAGCAAATTCTCAAAGCTAATGTTAAAAATTTAAAAAGTTTGAATTATAAATATAACATTGTTAGGTTTGGGAATGTACTTGGGTCGAGTGGATCAGTGGTGCCTTTATTTCAAGAGCAAATAAGAAGAGGAGGTCCTTTAACAGTAACTGATAAAAAAATGATGCGTTACTTTATGACGATCCCTGAAGCTGTACAACTGGTTATTGAAACTCATACAATTGCTGAAAATGGTGATATTTTTATTTTAGACATGGGCGATCCTGTATCTATCTATGATATTGCCAAAAAAATGATAATACTAAGTGGAATGACAATAAAGGATCAAGAAAATCCTAAAGGAGATATAGAGATTGTGATTACGGGAATAAGAGAAGGAGAAAAATTAGAAGAGGAGTTAACTACTGGAGAAAAACTTTTAGGCACTTCGCACCCACGAATAAATAAGGCAGCACATGAAAAATTATTTGAGGGTAATCTTAATCTTTTAAAAGAAGAAATTGATAAACTTATAAATAATCAAGATCAAATAAAAGCAACTAGATTGATAAAAGAAAAAATAATGACTTTAGACTAGTTAATTATTTTTTTGCTAATGCAAATACAACAGTATGCCAATAGCTATTTTTAATATAAATATTTAATTTATTATCTACTTTTGACAATAAGTTTTTTTGTTTTTCAGTTTTTCCTAATAATGATAGTCCACCTTTAGATTTTATTTTCTTTGTTTGAAATTTTTCTAAGAATATTTTTAATTCTTCCTTATCAATATATCGCCAAGAATTTGACCATGGAATAAATAAATACCTCAAAATTCTATGAAAGATAGAAGCTTTTAAATTTTCCATTATCCAAAATTCACCACCTTTTTTTAAATTGAGATATACTTGCTCAATACATTTTATTTGATTTTCTTTTGTCTCAAGTGCCCCTAATACTGATTTTAGAACAATAATATCATATTTTTTTTCTTCATTTATATTCGTAGCATCTATAATAGAAAAATCTAAACTGTCATTAACTTTAAGTTTTTGTCTAATAGATTCATCTAGATTATTTTTTACATCACTTAACACTGTATTTGCTCCACATAAGTTAAACATAAGTCCTAGTTTGCCAGATCTACTACCTAACTCTAATACACAAGCCTCACTTAATTTAATAGTAGAATACTTTTCAAAGAAACTTATTGCAGTTGACCAGCTAAATTGATCCCACTCAAAATATCTTTGGTAATTAGGTATTTCAGAAATTTTATTAAATTTATTTTTCATTTTTTATAGCAAGTAGATTTATGCTAATAATAAGCCAGAAAAGTATCATGAAGTTTTGAGAAAAAAATGAATAAGAAGGTAACAAAGGAAATATTATTAATAAATACGTCAAAAACGAAGCAATTTGTAGATAATTATCTGTTTTTAACTTCATATAGGATATATTGATTTTAATAATCGAATAAAAAAACATTATAAATAAAATCAAACCAATTATACCAGTTTCTGCCAGTAAATCAGTATAGATGTTAAAAGTATAATTGGAGCAACTTATATCATTAGTATCTAGGTTTAATTCTTTACACTTTGAATAAAAGTTTTCTACCCCAACTCCGAGTAATGGACTTGATCTCCAAACATCAATTCCATATATATGGTTTTTTCCTCTTGCAGTGCTAAAGTAATTAAATTCCCCATTTTCTATTTTAACTTGATCAAAGAAATTATTTATCATTCTATCTTTAATATATCCCGATGAAAATAAGACTGTAGCCAATATAAGAATTATTATTGAAGAAAATAAAAATTTGTAGTTAATAAATTTATTAAATTTAAAGAATGCAGCTAAAAAAATTAAAATACAAGCAAATATGAAAGCTGTTCGTTCTTGTGTTAAAAATATTGAAAGCATTATTATTAATAAACTTAGATTTACTAAAAATTTGATTATATTTACGTTCTTAAAAAAATTTATTGTCCATGTAGCAGACAAGGCGATAAGCATAAATTTAGAAATAAAGTTACCCGCTATGAATTCTTTATGTTCTGATAAGTTTCCTTTAAGAGACCAATTAAATGGACCAGCAGGTCTATAGCTATCAATAAATAACCATTCGATTATTATAACAATCGAAATTATCATAATTGTAAGATACAGGTACAATGATATTTTTTTTATTTGTACATTTTGTATTTGATTTAACACCAGTATTCCAAAAAGAAAAAAAGGAAACCGAACAAGTAAAAATGATGAATGAAATGAATTAAATTTATTTTCAGAAAATAAAGCGATTACCGATAAGTATAAAATTGTTAAAAATATTAAAAAAAACAATTCTCTATACTCTTTTTTTTCTGTGACAAACTTATAAACACCATAAATTGCAATTATTGAAATAATAATATCGGCAAGTGAATTTGAGATAGAAAATATTAGTGGCAATAATAAAAAACTTATTACAAAAATTTTATTCTGAACTATTGACATGAGCCATTAATTTATGATTATCTTATTCTAAAAATATCAGTTTTTATGAATGAAAACTCTAAACTATTTTTTTAATAATTAAAAAGAAATTTTATGAGCGTTTGGAAAGTTAAGAAATCAAAGATCCATGCTTCAGGCGTTTTTGCAACTGAAAAAATAAAAAAGAACAAAAAAATAATTCAATATATTGGAGACAAAATCTCTAAAGCTGAAGGAGATAGACGTTCTGAAAAAAGATTAAAGAAATATCTTCACTCTAAATCAACCGGCTCAGTATATATTTTTGAATTAAACAAAAAGTACGATATAGATGGTGCAAAAAGCTATAATAAAGCAAGATTTATAAATCATAGCTGTAGTCCTAATTGTGAGGTAGATATAATTAAAGGACAAATTTGGATCTCATCTATTAAGCAGATTCAAAAAGGAGATGAATTAACGTATGATTATGGCTATGAATTTGATAAAGATGATTATAAAGATCATATTTGTAAATGCAGATCAAAAAACTGTATAGGTTATATTATTTCTTCAGATGATTGGTCTAAATATAAGAAACATTTAAAACAAAAAAAATGATTAAATCTACATTAATTGAAATTTCTGAAAATTTTAAAAAACTTGTTAGTCAAGAAGAAGAAATTAAAAAAGCTTCATTAATGATACTTAACGCACTTAATAGTGAAGGGAAAGTAATGTTTTGTGGTAATGGTGGTTCAGCTTCTGACGCACAGCATCTTGCCGCTGAGTTAGTTGGTAGATATAGAAAGAATAGGGATGCTCTTGCTGCTATTTCTTTATCAACCGATACATCTATAATAACTGCTGTGGGCAATGACTTTTCTTTTGATGAAATATTTTCAAGACAAATAGAGGGAATTGGAACAAGTAAAGATGTTTTATATGCAATTTCAACAAGTGGTAAAAGTAAAAACGTAATTAATGCAATCATTTCCTCTAATAAAAAAAATATAAAAGTTATTGGAATTACAGGAAGTGATGGAAATGATATGGAAGGTATATGCGATATCTTAATTAAAGTGCCAGCAAATAGGCCAGATAGAATTCAAGAAATGCATATTGCAGTAGGACAAATAATTTGCGAAATTATTGAAAATCAAATCTTTGATTAGCTTGAATCAAATTTTACTAAGATCAGATAATTTAAGATTTTTAAAATTATGTAATACTTTCTTTCTATTTAATATATTTATTTGTTTTTGCCTTTGATAAGACCTTCTCTTTTGCTCATTTGACCTTTCGCTGTAGCAATAAGGACAACATACACCTTTTATAAAATACTTAGATTTAATGTCTTTGTTTGTTATTGGTCTTCTACAACCAAAGCATTGACTATATTTTCCTTTTGAAAGATTTTGTTTTACACTCACTCTATCGTCAAATACGAAACACTCACCATCCCATTTTTCAGAATTTTCTACATGCTTAAAATAATTTAATATACCCCCTTTTAATTGGTATACATTTTTATATCCTTTATGTTTTAAATAGCCTGCAGCTTTTTCACATCTTATTCCCCCCGTGCAGTACATAGCTATCATATTATTTTTTCCAATATTCATTTTTTCAAACTTATTTGCGAATTCCCTGAAATTCTTTGTGTTTGGATTAATCGCATTTCTAAAATTGCCAATATCTATTTCATAGGTGTTTCTTAGGTCTATTAATTTTATTTTTTTTTGCTTGATAAAACTATCCCATTTATTGGGGTCAATGAATTTATTTGTCTTTTGTGAGACATCTATTAATCCTTTTCCCAAAGAAACAATCTCCCTCTTTAATCTAATCTTCATTCTATTGAATGGTAAAAAGTCAACTAAATTGATTTTTAACTCTATTTTTTTTATACATAACAATTTTTTGATAAATCTCATTATATTTAATAAATCATCTTTACTGCCAGATATAGAACCATTTACTCCTTCATTAGCAATTAAAATTGTTCCCCTAACAACTTTATTGGAAATAAATTTTTCCAGTCTCAACTTTATAGTTTTTTTATTTTTTATATGTTTAAAACGGTAAAAGCTATAAACGTAAAAATCACTCATTTTTCATTACTTAAATTGTAAGTTTTAAGTTTTAGGTATTCAGTCATTTTAGCTCTGTCATTTATATTTTTTAACTCACTATATTTTATAACTTTTCCAATATTTATATATACTTCTTTGCCAATCATTTTTTTTGTTTCGTGAATATATGATGAGTATTTTAATGTTTGATTTTTTAATTTAGACGCAAATAAGTGATATAGAAGCCCGTTCTTACCATCAAAGTAAACTGGCAAAACATCAGCTTTTGTTTGTTTAATAATTTTTGCAGTGAACTGTTTCCATTCATCATCTTCAGCTTGAGACTTTATATTTTTTGCTACGGATACACTACCTGATGGAAAAATAATCAACAGTCCATCGTTTAATAAATGTTTCTTTACATTTTTTGAGGTCTCAATATTATTTTTGACAGTGATTTTTGAATTTTCTTTGAAGTCGATTGGTAAAATATATTTATTTAACTCTGGTGCGAACCCTAAAGTTTCATGTGTCAAAATTTTAAAATCTGATCTTATTTTTGAGGCTAAAGAACACATTATTATTCCATCAATAATACCGAATGGATGGTTTGCAATCATTATTAGTTTTCCTTTTTTTGGAATAGTAGTATTCACATTAGATCTGTTAACCACTTCAATTTTCATTGATTTTAAAATCCCTGTCCAAAAAAAACGTGGCTCTATTTTTTCTTTTGAAAATTCTCTATATATTTTTTGTAGTTTCCTTTTGCCAGTTAGTTGCTCTATAGTTTTAATAAGAAGTCTTTGAGCGAAATTATGCTCAGACTTAGAAGCGTACGATATATCAATTTTATTCACGATTAATACTCTACTGGAATCGGGTCTAAGCTTCTCCAAAAATACCATGTGGCAACTGATCTATATGGTTTCCAATTTTCAGACATTTTTAAAGCAGCTTCTTTTTTTATTGGATAATTTAAATTATAACATTTACATATACCTCTCAATAAACCAATATCATCAACTGGAAATATATCTGGTCTACAAAGATTGAAAATTAAATACATTTCTGCTGTCCATCTACCAATTCCTTTTATCAAAACTAATTCGTTAATTATATCTTCATCATTATATTTTTTCCATTTATCCGGATCTATTTTATTTTGTATGAATGCTGAAGATAGAGATTTTAGATATTTTATTTTTTGCCTAGAAAGCCCACATGATTTAAGACTCATAAAATGCATTTTTAAAATGTAGTTGGGTTCAATTCTCTTTACCTTATTCTCAAGTTTGTCCCATACAGCTTGAGCAGCTTTGACAGAAATTTGCTGCCCAACAATAGATCTTGCGAGAGTATAAAAAGGATCAGACTTGGTAAAAAGAAAGTCCTTTGGATAATTGCGTATTAATTTAGCAAGTTTTTTATCTTTTTTAGCCAGATCATATTTTGCAATTTCCCAAAATATTGGTTTTTTCATGTTCTAATATATCAAAAATTACGTATTGACATATATAATCTAAATTGATTTATTGTCATTCTAAATTAATTTATGGAGAATAAATATGGCTGACGTAGCAAGCTTACTAGCTGAGTTTCAAAAAGGAATTGAAGGTAAAGATACTGGCCTTGGTGCAACTGTAAAATTTGATTTTGAGGGAGCAGGTTGCATTTTTTTAGATGGAAAATCTAATCCTAATACTGTTTCAGATCAAGACCAAGAAGCTGATTGTACACTATCTATGTCAATGGAAACATTTGAACAAATGAGATCAGGCGAAGTTGATGGAACATCTGCTTTTATGCAAGGTAAATTAAAAGTTTCAGGTGACATGTCTATTGCAATGAAACTACAGTCTGTAATGGATGCCCTTGGATAAAGTTAAGAAAAATAATTAATTAAAACCCAGTCATCCCTGTCTGGGTTTTTTTTTGATCAAAATATTCTTCACTTCTTTAAACAAATAGTTGTTCGCTGAAGCAACAATTCTTCCTCCATTAAATATCGTGTTACCTTCCCATGTCTTTAATACCCCACCAGCATTTCTAATTATTGGCTCTAAGGCTCTTATGTCCCAAGGCTTAAGTCCACTCTCTATTACTATGTCAACATGGCCATCTGCTAACAAGCAATAG
>MDSV01106136.1_pt1 | contig 44917 bp, 43 predicted proteins | sample 810851 | NCBI WGS metagenome assembly MDSV01 (sample SAMN05326640, study PRJNA326480) | marine metagenome | isolation source: seawater | place: Atlantic Ocean: North East | collected 2012
ATTCATGCTTTAAAAAAAAAAAAATTATAAAGTTAAGTTAATATTAGATAATAATTCAAGAATTAAAAAAAAAAGAATTTTAAATTTAGATATACTTACGCCAAAAACTTTTTTTAAAAGATTAAAAGATAGAAATAATTTATTAATAATTATATGTAATCAGTCCAGAGAAGATGTATTGAATATTTGTAGTCAATTGAAAAAATTTGAAATAAATAAAAACCAAATAACTCATATTGATTTTAAAAATTTAGACAAAAGATATGTTTAAAAAAATTTGATTATTAAATTAATTTATATATTATTAAAATACATGAAAAAAAAACACTTAGAAAATTTTGATAAGAAAGGTTTTATAATATTAAAAAAATTCATTTCAAAAAAAGAAATTAATGAAATTTTTTCTCAAATGAGTGAGATACTTGATTTTGTACTTACAAAAAATTCTGTAAAGTTTAAAAAATCTATGTCTATCGATGAAAAATATTTTATTTTGAAAAAATATAGTAAAAACCTTAAAGGGCATTTTTATGATGTAATTAGAATTCTCGATTCTTTTAATAATTTGGTTTATTCAAATAAAATAACATCAATCATAAAAAAACTTTTAAACCAAAAATCAGTATTAATTACAAATCATAGATTAAGAACAGATCATAAAAAAGAAAAAGCCAATTTGCCTCTTCATCAAGAAGTAAATAATATTTCAACAGACTCAGCTTTAATATTTTGTCCTTTTGTAAAAACAAATAAAAAAACAGGAGGTATTTGCTTGATTCCGAGTTCACACAAATTTGGCTGGTTAAAAACAAATGAATCACATTTATCAGCTTGTGACCATAAATTAGGTATTCCTGAAAATATTTTAAGTAATAAGGAAAAAAATGCGGACTATGGTAACTCAATTGTTAAGAAACTTTTTACAAAAGAAAATATTTTTTTTCCAGATTTAGATCCAGGTGATATGCTGATATTTAGATCAAAAATTTTTCATGGTTCCACAAATTATGTAAAAAAAGGGTTAAGATGGTCTTTAATCGCCAACTATCATAGAATTGACAAGACCCCATATTTATCAAATAAAGATTTTAAAAGCACAGGCATGGAATTAGGAATACCAATGAGAATTTCTCAGAAAAATTTAAAATTAATGAATACAATTGTTTAATACAAATAATTATTAGCACTTAAATACTCCATTCCTAAATTTCAAGTTGACTGTTTAAAAGCTCAGTTATATATTGTTCAAAAATTGAACACATGAATAATAATCAAGATCATTTTGAAGTATTAAGAAAAATAAAAAAAAAACCCAATTCCTCTCAAAGAGAGCTTGCTAAAGAACTAGGCTTTAGCTTGGGTAAATTAAATTATTGTATAAATGCTCTGAAAGATAAAGGACTTTTAAAAATAAATAATTTTAAAAAAAACCCAAATAAGATTGGTTATATCTATAAATTAACTCCAAAAGGAATTTCAACTAAAGCTGAACTAACCTTACTTTTTATGAAAAAAAAAATGAAAGAATATGATGAATTAAAAAAAGAAATATATGAAAAAGAATAAAAAAATTATATGTTTTGATATAGACAACACCATTTGTTTTACAATTGGTAAAAATTATAAAAAGGCATCTCCAAATAAAAGAGGAATTAACAAAATAAATAAGCTCTATGATAATGGATATATTATCAAACTTTTTACAAGTAGATTTATGGGTAGAAACAAGGAGTCTGCTTTGAAAGCTAAAAAACAGGGTTACAAAATGACAACACAACAATTAAAAAATTGGGATGTAAAATATCATAAACTTATTTTTGGAAAACCATCATTTGATTTATTTGTTGATGATAAAGCAATGTTTTTTAAAAAAAATTGGCACAAATATATTAATAAATATATATAGTAATCTTATGAAAAAAGATCATATTACAAATTTCTTCAAAGAAGTAAGTCAGATAGCAAGTTTATTAAATAAAAAAGAAATTAATAAATTCGCAGAAGGAATTAGCTCAATCAAGAAAAAAAAGGGAAGATTATTTTTTTTAGGTGTAGGTGGTAGTGCAGGAAATTGTTCCCATGCAGTCAATGATTTTAGAAAACTTTGTAAAATTGAAAGTTATGCTCCATCAGACAATGTTTCAGAGTTAACTGCTAGAACGAATGATGAGGGATGGGATACAGTATTTACTGGATGGCTTAAGGTAAGTAATTTAAAACCACATGATGGAATTATTATTTTATCAGTAGGTGGTGGAAATTTAAAAAAAAATGTAAGTACAAATTTAATAAATGCTATAAAATTTGCAAAAAAGAAGAAACTAAAGATATTCTGCATTGTAGGAAGAAAAGATGGATATGCATTTAAAAATTCAAATTTTAAAATATGTATACCAAGTGTAAATAAAAAACTTATTACACCACACACTGAAGCTTTTCAGGCAGTAATCTGGCATTGCTTGGTCTCTCATCCAAAACTTCAAGAAAATAAAACAAAATGGTAAATATATGTTAAAGGATTTAAATATTAAGATTTTTGCTGACGGAGCAGACTTAGTTTCAATAAAAAATCTAGATAATGACAAGAATATAAGTGGCTTTACAACCAATCCAAGTTTAATGAAAAAAGCTGGTGTTAGTGATTATAAAAAATTCTGCCTAGATGTTTTAAATATTACAAAAAATAAACCAGTTTCATTTGAAATTTTTTCAGATGATTTAGATGAAATGTATGAGCAAGCTATGGAAATAGCTGCATGGGGTGATAGCATTTTTGTTAAAATTCCAATTACAAACTCAAAAGGTAAAAAAACAACAGGTGTTATAAAAAAACTTTTAAACCAAAATGTTAAATGCAATGTAACTGCAATATTGACTATTGAGCAAGTAAAAGAAATTTTTGAAATTTCAAATAATGAAACAAAGGTGATCATTTCTATTTTTGCAGGTAGAATTGCAGACACAGGAATTAATCCAATACCAATGATGTCTGAAGCAGTTAAAATTTGTAAAGATAAAAAAAATATTGAAATTCTTTGGGCTAGTACAAGAGAATTGTTGAATATCTTTCAGGCAAATGAAATAGGATGCCAGGTAATAACAGTTCCTCACGATATCCTTAAAAAGGTATCTTTAATTGGAAAAAATTTAAATGATTTATCACTTGAAACTGTTCAAATGTTTTTAAAAGATGCTGTTAAAGCTGGATTTAAGATTGATATAAATAGATGAACTTCAAATCTATATTTATTACTGGTGGAGCAGGCTATGCTGGAAGCTGCTTAGTTCCTGAACTTTTAAGAAAAGGCTACAAGGTAACTGTCTATGATATTATGTATTACACAGACAAATTTCTTCCAAAAAATAATGAGAATCTAAAAATTATTAAAGGAGATATAAGAGATAAAGAAAAAATATTTACTAGTTGTAAAAATCACGATGTTTTTATTCACTTAGCATGTATTTCTAATGATACAAGTTTTGCTTTAGATGAAAAATTATCTACAAGCATAAACTTAGATGCATTTGAACCAATGGTTAAAGCAGCTAAAAAAGCTGGAGTCAAAAGATTTATTTATGCTTCATCAAGTTCAGTTTATGGAATATCAGATAAAAAAAATGTTACTGAAGATCACCCCCTAGTTCCATTAACATTATATAATAAATATAAAGGATTGTGTGAACCAATGCTTTTAGAACAAACAGATAATAATTTTGAAGGAGTTATATTTAGACCGGCTACAGTTTGTGGTTATGCTCCAAGACAAAGATTAGACTTATCTGTGAACATTTTAACAAATTTTGCAGTCAATAAAAAAATGATTAAAGTTTTTGGGGGTAATCAATTAAGGCCAAATTTACACGTTATGGATTACTCGGATGCTGTTCAAGTGTTAATTGAGTCAGAGTCAAAAAAAATTAAAAATCAAATATTTAATGTTGGTTATCAAAATCTATCTATTTTACAGATTGCAAATTTAGTAAAAAAAGTAGTAGAGGATAAATTGCCAAAAATTGATGAGATCAAAATAATTAGAGAAAATTCAGATGATAACAGATCATATCACATTAACTCTGAAAAAATTAAAAATATTTTAGGCTATTCTCCAAAAAGAACTATAGAAAATGCAGTTGAAGATTTGTGTGATGCTTTTAAAAATGGATTACTAAATAACTCATTTAATGAAGATATTTACTTCAATATCAATAGAATGAAAAATATCAAAGCTAAATGAAAAAAAGAAAGAAAATAGCAGTTGTAACAGGAGGAGCTGGCTTTATTGGAAGTCATATGGTTGATTTATTATTGGCAAAAAAATATAAAGTAAATGTTATTGATAATCTTACTGGTGGCCATAAAAAGAATTTGTCCCACCATAAAAATAATCCTGATTTAAGTTTTGAAAAAAAAGATATTTGTAAAATAAAAAAAAATCACGTTTTCTTCAAAAATGTAGAATATGTTTTTCATTTTGCCGGTATTGGAGATATTGTGCCTTCAATAGAAAATCCTGTAAATTATATGAATACTAATGTTCAGGGTACTGTAAAAGTTTTAGAAGCTGCTAGATTTAATAAAATTAAAAAATTTATATATTCAGCTTCAGCATCTTGTTATGGTGTTTCTTCATCAAGAAAAGATGAGAAAGGTAAAATTGACACAAAATATCCGTATGCTTTAAGTAAATACATGGGGGAACAAAGCGCCTTTCATTGGCACAAAGTTTATGGGCTACCTGTTAATTCTATAAGAATATTTAATGCTTATGGAACTAGAGTAAGAACCACTGGAGCTTACGGGGCAGTTTTTGGAGTTTTCTTTAAACAAAAGATAAAAAATCAACCATTAACAGTAGTAGGAAACGGAAAACAATCTAGGGATTTTGTTTATGTAACAGATGTCGCTAAAGCTTTCTACTCTGCTGCAAAATCAAAAAAATCAGGTCAGATTTATAATTTAGGTAGCGATAAACCTCAAAGTGTTAATACTCTTGTAAAATTTATTGGAGGGAAAAAAGTTTTTATTCCTAATAGACCTGGCGAACCTAAAAGAACTTGGGCAAATATTACAAAGATTAAAAGAGATTTAAATTGGAAGCCAACAATTGATTTTAAAAGTGGTGTAAAAAAAATGTTAGCAAACATAAAAAATTGGAAAGATGCCCCTTTGTGGACACCAAAATCAATTAAGTTCGCTACCAAAACTTGGTTTAAATATATGAGTAATAATCAATAAAACTTATGGTCAAAAATATTAAAAATTTATATCAAAAAAAAATATTAGAGATATCTCAACTAAAAAAAATTGTTGGTAATTTTCCAAGAAAAAGGAAAGTAGTTTTATGCCACGGGGTTTTTGATATTGTTCACCCAGGGCATATTAGACATTTGGCGTATGCAAAGTCTCAGGCTGAAATTTTAATTGTTAGTTGTACAGGTGACAAGTTTATTGAAAAAGGTGTCTATAGACCACATATCCCACAAAACATGAGAGCTTCAAATTTAGCTGCTTTTGAAATGGTTGATTATGTCATAATTGATGAAAATAAAAAGCCGTTAAAACTCTTAAATAAATTAAAACCTGATTATTTTGCAAAAGGTTTTGAGTACACTTCTAAAGGCTTACCTGCAGCAACTCAAGAAGAAAAAAATGAATTAGATAAATTTGGAGGTAAATTAATTTTTACCCCCGGTGATATTGTCCACTCTTCTACAAAATTTTTAAATTATAGTGAACCTAATTTAGATATAGAAAAATTAGACTCCACAATGAAAGGTAGCAAAATATCTTTTGAAGATTTGATTAGAGTGATTAAGAAAATTAAAAATACAACAGTTCACATTGTTGGTGACACAATTGTTGACACATATACAAAAACCAATTTTATTGGTGGACAAACAAAAACACCCACTTTTAGTGTTTTGTATGATAAAGAAGATAGTTTTGTTGGAGGTGCAGCAATAGTTGCTCTTCATATGAAGGCGGCTGGTGCAAAAGTTAAATTCACTACAGTTGTTTCAAATGATAAAAATGGAAAATTTATTAAAAATCAATTAAAAAAAAATAATATAAAATGTAATTATTTTGATGAAAAAAATAGACCAACAACTAATAAGAACACTTTTATATCATCAACATATAGACTTTTAAAGGTTGATACCTTAAGTAACGTTCCAGTTAGTGAATATACCCTATCAAAAATTATAGATGAGATAAAAAAAGATAAATCACAGCTTACAGTATTTAGTGATTTTAGACACGGAATTTTTAATCCTAGTAGTATTCAAAAATTAATTAATGCAATTCCAAAAAAAAGCTTCAAAGCAGGAGACAGTCAGGTTGCTAGTAGGTGGGGCAACATTACTGAATTTAAAAATTTTAATTTAATAACTCCTAATGAAAGAGAGGCAAGATTTTCATTAGCCGATCAAGACTCAACCGTAGGTAAACTTGCGGACACTCTTTATCTTAAAACAAAATACAAAAATTTAATTTTAAAACTTGGATCAAGGGGAGTTTTCTGTGTAGATAGCAAGACAAAAAAAAGGATACCTTTTTCAATAGGTGTTTTTGCAGACAATATAATTGATACTGTTGGTACAGGTGATGCTTTATTAGCATACGCATCACTTACATTAAAAGTTTCAAACTCTCTAATTATAGCATCAATTATAGGATCAATTGCATCATCTTGCGCTTGTGAGATTGAAGGAAATAAACCGATAGATATTAAAACTATTATTGAAAAAATTAAAAAAATAGAAAAAAAAATTAATTATATTCATAAATAATGAAAATTTTAATAGTTGGCTTAGGAGTTCAGGGGAAAAAAAGAAAAAAACTACTAAATAAAAAAATTGTTTTTGGAACAGTTGATATAAAAAACAAAAATGCAAACTTTAGAGATATTAAGGATGCACCTTTAGATAAGTATGACACTGTTTTTATATGCACCCCAGACTCTGTAAAATTAAAAATTTTAGATTATTGTATTAAATATAAAAAGAATGCTCTTATTGAAAAACCACTAGTTGCAAATTCAGAAAGTAAAATAAAGAAGCTACAAAATGAAGCAAACAAAAAAAATTTAGTATTTTATTCAGCTTATAATCACAGATTTGAACCACATTTTATCAAAATCAAAAAAATTATAAAATCAGGAGTATTGGGAAAAATATATTATTGCAATTTATTTTATGGGAATGGTACAGCAAGACTTGTAAGAAACCAAAAGTGGAGAGATAAAGGCTTAGGAATAATACAGGATCTAGGGCCTCATCTTATGGATACTATTAAATTTTGGTTTATTCAAAATTTTAAATTTAAATCAGCATTTAAAAATAAATTTGAAAATAGATCACCCGATCATGCAATTTTATTTACAAAAAAAGATAGTTTTTTTGTAAAATTAGAGATGTCCATGTGCATGTGGAAAAATACCCTTAGATGTGATATTATAGGATCAAAAGGATCAGTTCATTTAGATTCATTGTGTAAATGGGGACCTTCAACTCTAAGATTGCTAAAAAGAAAATTACCATCAGGTTATCCAAAAGAAAAAAAAATTGTTATAAGGATGAAAGATCCCACTTGGGAATTAGAACATAAATATTTTTTTAGATTGTTAAAATTAAAAAAAAAAACAAATGATCTTAGTAAAGATATATGGATAAATAAAAACTTGAAAAATATAAATTAATGAAATTAACTCTAGGCTATGTTGGACTGACACATTTAGGCATTAATTATGCAATTGCATCAGCAATGAAGGGTTTTAAAATTATATGTTATGATAATAATTTAAACACAATTTTAAATCTTAAGAAAAAAAAAATTCCCTTTTATGAAAAAAATACGAAAAAAAATTTAATGAAAAAGTTTAAGCAATTTAAGTTTACTAATGAAATTACAGATTTAAAAAATTGTGATTTGGTATTTATTTCACAAGATGTACCGACAAACTTTCAAGGAAAAAGTAATTTATTAGAAATCAAAAAGTTAATTAAAAAAATAATAAGAATTATAAAAAAAACATCTAATTTGATAATTTTATGTCAGGTGCCCCCTGGTTTTACCAGATCTATTAACTGGCCATCGAATAATTTATACTATCAGGTTGAGACTTTGGTTTTTTCAAATGCACTTGAAAGAGCTTTTTCCCCTGAAAGAATTATTATTGGAAAAGATTCAAGCAAAATGGATAAAAAGTATAATTTTTTCTTAAAGAAATTTAAATGTCCAATTTTAGAAATGAATTATGAGAGCGCAGAATTAGCTAAAATTAGTATTAACATTTTTCTTATTTCCAGTGTTACTTCTACAAATATACTATCTGAAATTTCAGAAAATATTGGTGCTAATTGGTTAGATATTTCTAATGCCCTTCAATTAGATAGAAGAATAGGAAAGTATGCATACCTAAAACCAGGCCTAGGAATATCAGGAGGTAACTTGGAAAGAGATCTGAAAACATTTAAAGATTACCTGAAATTTAATAAAATTTATGAAAATTATTCTAAAAATATTGAAAAAATATCTAATTATCGAAAAAATTGGACTTATATACAGTTTAAAAAGATTATTAAAAAATTTAAAAATTTAAAAAAAGTAGGAGTTTTAGGGTTAGCTTATAAAGAAAATACGAGCTCAATTAAAAATTCACCATCGATATTTTTTATAAAAAAAATCTCTTTTAATAATAAATATAAAATAAATGTATTTGATCCAAAAATAAAAGAATTACCAAATTATAAAAAAATTAAAATTTGTAAAAATATTCCTGATTTAATGAAAAATTGTGAAATATTACTGGTAGCTACACCTTGGGAAATTTTTAAAAAAATAAATTTAAATAAATTCAGGAATATTAAAGTTGTTATTGATCCATATAATCTTATAAATTTTTCTAAAACTACAAAAAAAATTAAATATATAGGTATGGGTAACTAAATTGAAAAAGAATAATAGGATAGTTGTTTTAGGAGGTAATAGTTTTGTTGCATCTAATTTTATTAAATTATTAAAAAAAAATAAAATAAAATTTTTAACTATTTTTAAAAAAGATATTGATTTAACAAATGCGAATTCTATTCAAAAACTTTCCAAAGTATTAAAAAAAGATGATAGACTAGTTTTTATTTCAGCAATAGCACCTGTTAAAAATTTTAGAATGTTAATTCAAAATTTAGATATGTGTAAAAATGTATTTGAAGTTTTAAAGAAAAAAAAAATTGGTTACTTGTTATATGTAAGTTCTGATGCTGTATATAGTGACAGTAAAAAACGGATAAACGAACAGTCTGAAACTAAACCAGAAAACCTCCATGGCTTTATGCACTTGATGAGAGAAAACATATTAAAGCTATTGAATATAAAATTATGTATTGTTAGACCAACTTTAGTGTATGGTTCTAATGATACTCATAATGGGTATGGTCCAAATCAATTTATTAGACTTGCTCAATCTAATCAAAAGATATCTTTATTTGGTAAGGGAGAAGAAAGAAGAGATCACATTCATGTTGATGATGTGGGAAATGCAATTTATGTTTTAATTAGTAAAAAATATGTTGGTACTATAAATTTAGTTACTGGAAAAGCTATCTCATTTTATAAGATAGCTCAAAAAATAAAAGATACATATAAAGTAAAATTAAAGTATTTAAAAAGAAAAGGTCCTATGCCTCATAATGGTTACAGAGCTTTTAATGAAAATCTATTAAAAAAGATTTTGCCAAAAAAAAATAATTTTATTGATATTTTTGAATGGATTCACAAAAAAGAAAAATATAAAAAAAAATGAAAATAGAATTTATAGATTTGAAGTCTAGATATGAAATTGAAAGACAGGAAATTCTAAAAACTTTGGATAAGGTTTTAAAAAAAGGTCATCTAGTATTAACAAATGAGTTAGAAGAATTTGAGCAAAAAATATGTCAATATACAAAAAGAAATTATTGTTTAGGCTTAAATTCAGGGACTGACGCCTTAATGATGTCTCTTTGGGCTCTAGGAATTGGTAAAGGAGATGAAGTGATAACTTCTCCAACATCATTTATTGCAACCGTTGGTGCAATAATGCACGTAGGTGCAAAGCCAGTATTTGTAGATATAAAAGAAGATTTTAATATAGATGAGGACAAAATCATTACTAAAATTAATAAAAGAACAAAGGCAATAATGCCAGTTCATTGGACTGGAAGAGTATGTAATATGGATAAGATAAAAGTAATTGCAAAGAAATATAATTTAAGAATAATTGAGGATGCCGCTCAAGGGATGGGTGCATATTATAAAAAAATTCATGCTGGTTCTTTTAGTGACGTTGCTGCATTTTCAACACATCCTTTAAAAAATTTAAATGCACTTGGTGATGGAGGTTTTATAACAACTAACAGTAAAAAAATTTATAATAAGATAAAACTATATAGAAACCATGGAATGAGAAAAAGAGATTACGTTGAGTGTTATGGAGTAAATTCAAGACTTGATGTAATTAATGCTGAAATTTTAAAAATGAGGCTTAAAAAATTAAAATCAATAAATATAAAACGAAGGTTGAATGCTAACATTTATAGAAACAATTTGAATGAAAAGTTTATTAAAATTCCAGAGGATAAAAAAAATGAGATTAATTCCTATGTGATGTTATTATCTCAAGCAGAAAAAAGAGATAAGCTTCAAAAATATTTGAGTTTTAACAAAATACAGTCACTGGTGTATTATGGAACACCATTACATTTGCACAAAGCAACAAGAAATTTAGGCTATAAAAAAGGATCTTTACCGATGGCAGAAAAGTTAGCCTCTAAAGTCTTGGCATTACCACATCATCAAAATTTATCAAAAAAACAGATTTTGTATGTTTGTAAAAAGATAAATGATTTTTATAACTAATTTATGAAAGTACCCTACAATTATTTACCAATGGAGTTTCGAAAAAATGATAAAATTATGAAATATTGGAAAAAATTGATCAAATCCACAGATTTTACACTTGGAAAATACACATTAGAATTTGAAAAAAAATTTTCAAAATATATTGGAGCAAAATATGTAGTTTCAACAAACAATGGGACTGATGCCTTAATTTTATCACTAAAATCAATTGGGGTTAAGAAAGGTGATGAGGTAATTACAGTTAGTAATACATTTTATGCAAGCGCTGGAGCAATAGTTGCATGTGGAGCAAAACCTATCTTAGTAGATTGTGATGATAGATATCAAATTGATATTAAGGAAATTGAGAGAAAAATTAATAAAAAAACTAAGGCAATAATGCCAGTCCATTGGGGGGGAGCTTCTCCAGATATGTTTTCTATTATGAAATTAGCAAAAAAAAACAAGATTCATGTTATTGAAGATGCATGCATGGGTATAGGTGCTAAAATTAAAGGAAAATCTCCAGGAACATTTGGCACCATCAATGCTTTTAGTATGCACCCTCTAAAGTCATTAAATGTAATGGGTGATGGAGGAATGGTTGCAACTAATGATAAAAAAATTTTTAATTGGATTAAGAAGTTTAGAAATCATGGAATGATAGATAGGGATCATATAGAGTTTTGGGGTGTTAATATGAGGCTACAGCCACTTCAAGCAATAGTAGCATTAGAAGGGTTAAAAAAAATTGATAATGTTATAAAAAAAAGAAATAAAAATGCAAAAATAATGGATAACTTATTATTAAAGCTATCTCCAAATGTGATTATTCCAAAAAGACCCAAAGGATTTAAAGAGACATTTGCTTTATATATGTGTTTAGTAAAAAATAGAGATCAACTTTTAAAGTATTTAATTAGAAATAAAATAGAAGCCAAAATTCATTATCCAGTACCACTAAATAAACAAAGGGCTGCAAGAAATTTAAAATTAAACCAAAAGAATTTTTTTAATGTAAACGAACAAGCAAAAAAATTAATAACGTTGCCAATTCATCAGTATTTAAATCATAGTCAATTAAAGTATATGGTTGATAAAATTACATACTTTTATAAATTAAAAAATTATTAAATGAAAATCAAAATATCTAACTTACTAGCATCAAAAATCTCAAAAATAACTAATTGTGTGTTTAGTGGACAGGGTGGATTTGTAATACATGTCATGGATAGTTTGAATAAAATAAAGAATATAAAGATTTTACCTGGTCAAAGTGAACAAGGCTGTTCTTTAGCAGCTGATGCATATACCAGATCTTCAAATAAGATAGGTGTTGTTGTAACCACGAGTGGCCCTGGTATGATCAATGCATTGCAAGGGCTCGCATGTTCTTATTATGACTCAATTCCATCACTTTATATAGTTGGTGCTCCAGTTGTCGCTGGATTGAGAAAAAATAAAAATCTAAGACAATTAGGTTTTCAAGAAATGGAAGTTAAAGAGATAGTTAAATCTTTTACAAAATATTCAACAAGAATCACAGATCCTAATATGCTTAGTTATGAGATTGATAAAGCGGTACATATTGCTACTTCTGGTAGACCGGGTCCATGTTTGATTGATTTACCAGATGATATTCAAAGGACACTAGTCTTGAAAAATAATCAAAAAATTTTTAAAGCCAAACCTGAAAAGAAAAATAGGAATAAATTAAAAAAATTAGTCAAAAGAACTGTTAATTTGATAAAAAAATCAAAAAGGCCAATATTTATAATAGGTAATGGCGCAAAAATCTCAAATACAATTAATGATATAAAAAAAATTATAAGAAAGTTTCAAATACCGTACGCACCAACATGGGCAACTTTCGATAGTTTTAGTGAGAAAGATAAATTGAATATTGGAAGTTTTGGAGTATATGCTAGTAGAAATGGCAATTTTTCAATTCATAATGCTGATCTTTTAATTATTTTGGGATCAAGATTAAGTGCTCCATTGATTGGAGGTAATCCAAAACTTTTTGCACCCAAAGCAAAAAAAATACAAATTGATATTGATCCTAATGAACTTAAGGAAGAAAATAAAATTTCAACAAATTTGAAGTTAAACTCAAATTTAAGAGATTTTATAGATTTAATAAAAAAAGAAAAAAAACTTTGGGGTGGTAACGAGGATTGGGTAAATACAATTAGTAATTTAAAAAAAAAATACCCTCTTATTGATAAAAAGTATAAAAAACAAAAAAAACTTGTAAATCCATATTTCTTTTTTGATGAATTATCAAAATGTACAAAAAAAAATGATATAATAATTCCTGACGCAAGTGCGAATTTGGTTTGGACATATCAGTCGTATAAAATTTCAAAAAAACAAAAAATGTTTACTGCTTTAAATCATTCTCCAATGGGTTATTCAGTTGCAGCTGCGATAGGGGCCAGTATTGGATCTCCAAAGTCGAATATAATAGCTATTATTGGAGATGGATCTTTACCAATGAATGTTCAGGAGCTAGAAAATATAAGAAATTTAAATCTACCTATTAAAATCTTTGTTATTAACAATAGTGGTTATGGGATGATAAAACAAACAATAGACACATGGATGAACAGTAATTATGTTGGGTGCGATCCCAAGAGTGGTTTAAGTTTGCCAGAAATTTCAAAAATTGGAAATTCTTATGGTATTAAATCTTTTAAAATCGATAATCAAAAAGACTTAAAAAATAAAATTAAAAAAGTCATAAGTGGAAAGGAGCCAATAATTTGTGATGTAAGGCTACATCCAAATCAACAAATTATTCCAAAAGTAAAATCAGGAAAACCTTTATATGATATGCTTCCTAGTTTGGATGAAAAAGAAATAATTTCAAATTTAATGTAAGTATCAGGGAGTAAATTTGGTTTTTAAAAAAAAATGAAAGAATTTGATTTATTAAGTGATTACCCTATTTTAAAAAAAAGGTATGTATCAAAAAATTTTAGAACTATCAAAAGTAGAATTTTAGCATCATACCGAGGAAGAGAATTTTACGATGGAAAAAGAACGAATGGCTACGGTGGTTTTAAATATGACGGTAGATGGAAATTAATAGCTAGGAAAATTTTTAAAAATTATAAGTTAAAGAATAATGCAAAAATTTTACAAATCGGTTGTGAAAAAGGTTTTTTATTAAATGATATAAAAGAAATTTTTCCTAAATCTCAAATAAAAGGTATTGAAGTTTCAGACTATGCAATAAAAAACTCGGTAAAAAAAATTAGAAAGTATATTAAAAAAGGGGAATTTAATAATTTACCATTTAAGAGAAATCAGTTTGATTTTGTGATAGCTATTGGTCCAGTTTACTCTATGAGTCTGACAGATTCAATTCGATGCCTTAAGGAAATTAAAAGAGTAGGAAAGGGCAAAAGTTTTATTACTCTAGGATCATATAGCAATGAAAAAGATTTTAAATTGTTTAGAAATTGGACACTTCTTGGTACTACTATATTGAAAAAAAAAGAGTGGATTGAAGTTTTAAAACATACAAAGTACACTGGTGATTATAAGTTTAATAATGCAAAATCCTTAAATTTAGCTGAAAAAAGATGAAAAAAATTATTATAGTAGGTGCATCGAAAGGTTTGGGTCAAGCGTCAGCAATACGATTTTCAAAATTAAATTGTAAATTAGTATTATTATCAAGATCAAAATTAGATTTAGAGAAAATAAGAAAAAAATGCAAAAATTCAAACAAACATCTTTGTTTAAAATTAGATTTATTTAAAATCGATGAGATTGAAAAATCTATTAAAAAAGCAATAAAATTTTTAAATGGTGTTGATGTAATACTGCATGCTGCAGGTGGTGGGTTAGGTCTCAAACAAAATTTGATAAAATATGAGGAGTTTCAAAAAGTTTTACAATTAAATTTACTTTCAGCAGCTGAGATAAATAGAGTAGCTGTCCCTTACATGAAAAAAAGAAAGACTGGCAACATTGTTCATGTTGGCTCAATTGCATCATATGAAAGCGTGGGTTATCTTGCTTATAATTCTTCAAAAGCTGCATTGTCAGCATATGTAAGATCTTTAGGAAGAGATCTTGCCTCATCTAACATTATAGTAACAGGTATTTTGCCAGGTGGATTTTTAGCTCCAAAGAATGCAATGGAAAGATTAAGAAAAAATAAAAAACTTATTTTCAAAAAAATGATTAAAGAAAGGTTGCCAAGAAATAAAATGGGCAAGGTTGAGGAAATTTTACCAATTATTGAATTTTTATGCTCTAGGAATGCTGGGATGATGAGTGCTTGTTTAGTCCCTGCAGATGCTGGAGAAGGAAAATCTTATAATATTGGTTAAAAAAAATTTCAAATTCTAAATAAATATAATGCTTAAATTGATTTTAAAATTTTTATCATATTCAATTTATTTTCCATTAGGAGCAATAGCTTTTTTTGTTATTAGAATTATTAGTCCTCTAAAATTTATAAGATTTTCGTTTATTAATTCACATAGATTTGGCCATTTTACCCAAGAATGGGAACTATTTTATCATTTAGAAATAAAAAAAAAATACAATGTTTTTTTGATTTCTTTTCAAAAGGATATTTCAAATAAATTTTTGGCAAAGATGATTAAAAGAAAAACATTTATTTTTCCATCTAAGTTCATTAGATCAATTCAAATTTTAAATAATAGTATTTTAGGAAATAATAAACATGAGTTTAAATTTCATGATTTAGTTTACAAAGCAGTTTATAATAAAGAAAATATTTTAAAGAATAATAAATCATCTTTAAATTTTTCTGAAAAGGAGGTTGAGGAGGGAAATGATTTTTTAAAATTATTTAGATCACAAAAAATTGTGGGCATTATCGTTCGTGATGATAAATATTCTAGATCAAGATATAAATCAAAAGGTATTGATAATGAAAGAAATTCTAATATTAACGACTTTATCTTGGGCATGAAATATCTGGAAAAAAAAGGATATAAAGTTTTTAGGATGGGAAAATCTGTTAAACAAAAAATGAAATATTCAAGTCCAAATGTAATTGATTATGCAAATTCAAAAATTAGATCAGATTTCATGGATTTATTTTTAATAAAAAATTGTAAGTTTTTTATTTCTACAGGATGCGGTTTAGACTCAGTTGCGATGTTATTTCGTAAACCAATATTTTACATAAACTACATGGGAATCACCGATGTTACTTATGGTACACATAGAGATCTCTATGCATACAAAAAACTCTTCAATAGAAAGACAAGAAAATATTTAAAACTTTCAAATATAATTAAAGATAATTTGGGTAACATAATTCATAAAAATGCATTAAAAAAGAAAAATATTGACGTTGTAAACTTAAACAAATTTGAAATTAGAAGTGTTATTAAAGATATGGAAAAATTTTATCAAAATAAAAAATACTCCAATATTCAAAAAAAATTTGAACTAAGATTTAAAAATTTAATTTTAGAAAATGAAACACTAAAAAATAAGATAGGAAATTTGAAAATAGTAGCTAGCCACGAATTTCTTAAAAAAAATAAGTTTTTTTTAATATGATTTTCTTAATTGAAACAAAATTAAAGCATTATTCAATTTTAAAATAAGTAATGATTAATATTTTAAACAAATTAAATATTTTCTTATCTAAAAGACAAAAACAAAGTCTTTTTATTTTGGTTTTTTTAATGGTGATTTCTGCTTTACTTGAAATAGTTGGTATTGGGTTAATTCCAATTTTTGTTTCTGTCGTTTTAGATTATGAATTATTAAATAGCTATTTGATTAAATTAAATCTACCAGAATTAGATTTTATTTCCTATATGAAACAAGACGAACTGTTAATATTTATGTCAATTTTTATATTGTCTCTTTTTGTGCTTAAGAATTTTTTTTTAATGTTAGTTCATTATTTACAGAGTCTATTTAATTACAAGGTAGTATTGAATAATTCTAAAAAAATTTTTGGTAAATATTTATATTCTGATTATTCATTTCATTTAAATAGAAACTCAGCAACATTAATTAAGAATATTACAAATGAAATAAGCTTATCTGTAACCTTTTTTTCTTCGATACTTTTTCTTTTAAGGGAAATTGTAATTTTCCTACTTATTTGTATACTTCTTTTGATTAATTCTCCAATTAGCTTTTCATATATTGCAATAATTTTTTTATTTTTTTTAATTTTATTTTATCAGTTGTTAAAAAAAAAAGTTAGTAGAAGTGGTAAAAAATTTTATGACTCTAGAGGAAAATTAGTTTTTGCTATTCAACAATCACTTGGTTTTATAAAAGAAATAATTTTACTAAATAAAAGAAATATTTTTTATGATTATTTTGAAAATAATTTAGATATTACAGAAAAACAAAATATTTTTGTAAATGTAATAAATAAAATTCCTCGATTAGGTTTTGAATTAATTGCTGTTTTAATTTGTTTATTAATAGTAAATTATTTTTTTAAAAATTCTCAAAACGATTTATTACCAATTTTAACTTTGTATGGTATTTCAATGATAAGATTAATTCCTTCATATACAGGTATTTCAACTAGTATAATTAATATTAAATTTTTTAAAGCTTCATTTGACCTTATATGTAAAGAACTATCATTAGAAAATTCAAAAATAATAGATGATGAATCGAAACTATATGGTCATGATTTAGAATATGAGGCTAATAAAATAATCAAAATTAACAATTTGTCATTTAGCTATAAAGAAAAAAACGATGTATTAAAAAATATTAATTTTGATTTCATAACTGGTCAAGCTATCGGAATTGTAGGTAGCTCAGGCTCAGGTAAAACTACTTTGGGTGATTTGATTATGGGACTATATAAACCTCAGAGTGGATTAATTACCATTGATGAAAAAGATATAAGTGAATTTCCAAATCATTGGAAATCAATGATTGGATATGTTCCTCAAGAAGTATTTATACTTGATGCTAATATAAAAAATAATATTGCCGTCGAGTTTGATGAAAAAAAAATAGACTTAGATAGATTAAATAAAGCAATTAAATTTTCAAATTGTGAGGAGTTTATTAATCAATTACCAAATAAATTAGACACTGAGGTGGGAGAGAGGGGAGTAAGACTTTCGGGGGGACAAAGGCAGAGAATTGGAATTGCGAGGGCGCTATACAAAGATCCAAATATAATACTATTTGATGAGGCAACTAGTTCTCTTGATAGCAAGAATGAACAAGAGATTATTAAATCAATAGTTGGATTAAAAAAATTTAAAACATTAATCTGCATAAGTCACAAATTATCAAATTTAAAAAATATGGATAAAATAATTGCACTTAAAAATGGTATGATTGAAAAAATTGGAAATGCAAAGGATATGATTTCATATCTTGAGAAAAATAATTGAACTGGTAATTAATATCTATGATTAAAAATATTCTTGTTACTGGTGGAGCAGGTTATGTCGGCAGTCATTTATGTGTAAAATTACTTGAACAAAATTATAATATAACAATTGTAGATAATTTAATTAATAGCAAAAAAGAAAGAATTAAAAAGATTAAGAATATCTCTAAAAAAAAATTAACCTTCTTTAATTTAGATGTGCAAAATACTAAAAAAATTAAAAATATTTTAAAAAAAAAAAAAATAGATTTAGTTATTCACTTAGCTGCACTAAAAAAAGTTGATGAATCTCTTAAATATCCAAATAAATACTATAATAATAATATTTTTGGAATTACAAGTTTAGTAAACGCAATGGTTTCTACAAAAATTAAGAAATTTATATTTAGCTCAAGTGCTGTAATTTATGGAAAATCTAAGAATTTTCCAATAGATGAGGATCATGTAGCCAAACCTTTAAGTCCTTATGGTTTAACTAAATTATTTGGTGAGAAATTTTTAGACTATGTTTCTTCGACCGATAAGAACTGGAAAATTATTTCACTTAGATTTTTTAATCCAGTTGGGTCACACCAAACTTATGAAATTGGCGACAATCCAAATAAGCCAAATAATATAATGCCAGTAATTAACGATGTGGCTCTTGGAAAGAAAAATTTTTTTAAAATTTTCGGAAACTCATATAAATCTAAAGATGGATCTGCAATTAGAGATTACGTCCATGTCATGGACGTAGTTGATGCACATATTGTTGCCTTAAAAAAGATAGATAAATTTTCTGGTCATAGTATTTATAATATTGGCACTGGGAAAGGAAGATCTGTTAAAGAATTATTAAAAATTTATCAAAAAGTAAATAACTTAAAATTGAATATTAAAAAAGGTCCTATGAGAAAAGGTGACATTCCAGTGAGTTTTGCCAAGGTATCTAAAATTAAAAAAGAACTTGGCTGGAAAGCAAAATATAGTTTAAATGAAATGTGTGTATCTAGTTATGAATTTGCAAAAAAACTGAATAAAGAAAGAAATGATTGAAATGGATAATCATAAATCAAAAATCAATACCTTAAAGAAAAATATTAAAAATAAAAGTTTTAAAATTGGCGTGATTGGTGTTGGGTACGTAGGAATAAAATTAGTATTAGAATTTGCTAATAAGAATTTTCATGTTAGTTGTTTTGATAAAGATTTTACTAAACTTAAAAAGATTAAATCAGGAATTTCACCTTTTTCATACATTCGAAATGATCAATTTAATAAAGTAAAAAAAAAAATTACAATAAATAGTGATTTCAAAAAAATACCCGAATGTGATGCAATTATAATTTGTTTACCAACGCCCTTAAAAAATAACAAACCAGATCTATCTCAAATAACTGAAACATGGTCAAAAATAAGGAAATTTATTCGAAGATATCAATTAATTATTTTAGAAAGCACAACCTATCCTGGAACTACTGAACAAATATTTGTAAATAATTTAAAGTCAAATTTCAAAATAGATCAGGATATATTTCTCTCATATTCTCCTGAAAGAGAGAACCCAGGTGATAATAAATTTTCTTTTAATCAAATACCAAAAGTGGTTTCAGGGATTGGGATGAATTCTAAAAATTTATCTGGGAGCTTATATTCAAAAATTATTAAAAAAATAGTTTATGTGGAAAATATCAAAGTAGCAGAAATGTCGAAACTACTTGAAAATATTTACAGGTCAGTAAACATAGCGTTAATCAATGAGTTAAAAATGTTATCCCATAAGTTGGAAATAAACTTACATGACGTAATAGATGCTGCAAAAACAAAACCTTTTGGATTTCAAGAGTTTAGGCCAGGCCCTGGTGTAGGAGGGCACTGTATACCAATAGATCCTTTATATTTATCTTGGATTGCAAAAAAAAAAAATTTCAAAACAAAATTTATTGAACTAGCGTCTAAAACAAATATTCAAACTACTAAATGGACGATTAATAATATTAAAATAAATTTAAGAAAAAAAAAAATCAGAAAAGTTTTATTATTAGGCATTGCATATAAAAAGAATATTGAGGATACAAGAGAGTCATCTGCTATTAAAATTTTTGAAAATTTGAAAAATGAGAATTTTAAAATTGACTATTGTGATCCATATGTAACTAATCACGACTTTAATATTAAAGGAAGAAAAAAATTTATTAAATCTATTGATAATAATTTTTCTTTATTTAAAAATTATGATGCTTTTATATTGTGTGCAGATCATAATATTTTTGACTATAAAAAATTGATTAAATTGGATAAAGTTATTTTTGATTTAAGGGGTAGATACCATAAAAAAAGTTTTGCCAAAAAAAACGTTATAAGTCTTTAAGTTTTTAAAAGATTACTTACACATAAAGCTTGCCAAATCAAATTTGAGTTTTGTAATTTTGAATCTTTTTTAAATCTTTTGAAATATTTTAAAAGATCATCTTTTTTATAAATTTCATTATATATATCTTTAGATTCATTTAGTTTTTGATATGCCCAGTCGAATAATTCATTTTTAAGCCAAACTGTTTGTGGATCACTTACATATTTTTTGATTTTAAAAGAATTTGAGTTTTTAAATTTGGTATCTAAGTATTTTCTGTAAATATATCTTAAATTACCATTTTTAATTTTTAAATTATTTTGACTGTTGTAAAAAAAATTTAAAATATTATGATCTAATAATGGAACTCTTAATTCTTTTCCATTACACATAGAGGCTCTATCGCAACTTTTTAAAATTCTTGGTAATTTACAATGGAAGATATCTCTATATAAGATTTTTCTCAAGGAACTATCGATGTTATCCAATGACTTTATAATTTCAGCATATAAATTTTTATAGTTATTAAATAAGTTATCATGAAAGAGATTCTTTAATATATTTTTTGAACCATCCGCAGACACCCCCCCATTCGAAAAACCTTTAAGTGAGTTTTTTATAAAATTGGTCATTTCGATAAAATTTAAATTTTCTATTTTTTTGAATTTAAAAAATTCATTAAAAAATAAACTAAACTTTTTATCAATTATTAAATCTTTTAAATAATTAGGGAAAACATACCTGTATCCAGCTGCAATATCATCACCACCTTGAGCCTCTAAAATCACTTTGCAATCAGTATCGTATGCCCTTTTTATTAAAAGAGTTTTTGCAATAGTTGGTACTCCTGGGAAGGGTCCATCTTGATTATTAAACACTTCATCAAAACTATCTGATATGTCTACAGGATTAATTTTATAAAATTGAACGTCCCAATTCATATGTTTGGAAAAATTTAATAGATCATCCTTTTCACTAAATCTTTTGTCATCAAAAAAATAACCATTTGCTTGAATATTTTTTTGACCTCCATTTATATTATTCAAAACTGATAACATTAACTGTGAGTCAACACCTGAACTAAGATTTACTCCTAACTTGGTATCTGTTCTAACTTGTAGATTGAATGCATTTTTGATTAAATCATCAAGAGTATCAATCGCTTCATCGTGGGAAACGCTTAATTTCCTTTCATTATTTAATTCCCAATATTTTGTAATAGAATAAGATTTCTTTTTTAAATCAAAAATAAAATAATGAGCAGGTTCAAGTTGTTTTACATCTTTATAAAATGTTTGCTCACTAAAATCATAGAAAGATGTTTTAAGATAAGTTTTTAATTTATCATAATTAATAGATTTTGGTATAATCTCGTGAATTCCCTTAATTTCAGAGCAAGCAATAAAAACTTTATTATTCAAGTAATAATATAATGGTTTTATTCCAAGCCTATCTCTACAACAGAAAATAGTTTCTTTAATTTTATCGTAAATAACAAATGAAAATATACCATTAAAATATTTAACACATTCTGTACCTTTTTTAACATACATCTCCAGTAGAATTTCTGTATCAGTATTTGTTTTAGTTTGAATATTAAATTTTTTTTTGATTTCAGGAAAATTATAAATTTCACCATTATAAACTACAACATATCTATTCAAAGAATCAGTCATTGGCATTTTTGCATTTACTGAAAAATCGAAAATTGAAAGCCTACAAGAACCTAGTGAGAGATTATTGTTAGTATAAAAACCGTTATCATCTGGACCCCGATGAGATATTCTTTTTATAACTTTTGATATTTGATTTTCTAAATTTATATCATTAGAAAAAATTGCAGCAACACCACACATAAAGTTTAAATTTTAATTTTTTTTCCATTTTTTTTTGAACTTATTATTAATTTATCTATTATATTCATATCTTTAAGAGACTCATTTTCATCACAAAGTGGTAAAGTTTTTTTATTTTTTAAACACATCACAGCATTTTTTGATAGGTAACCAAATTGATTTCTTGGTCTTGGATTGCATAAATAAATAGGCTTACGATCAAGCTCTGTGAAACCTACATGCTCAGGAGATTTAATAATTCTATATTTTAAAATTTTTCTACCGATGTCAGTAATTTCAATTTTTCCTTTTTTTCCATATATTATTATGTCAAAATTATCATAAGATTTCATATCTAAAGATTGTATACTTGCGATAACATCTTTTTTAAAAAAAAGAAAACCATCTATATTTACATCATCTTTTGGTTTGAAATTGTTAAGTTTGTTTGAAACACCTATAACCTTATCAACTTCACCAATTTTATTTTTTAAAAGCATTCTTAAAGTATCTATAAGATGTGTTCCGGTAGTAAGTATACCGTATACGTAAAAAGAGGAAACTTGAAGAATGTCTCCGATAATACCATTATCTAATTTTTTTTGTAATTTAATGACCTGTTCATCATACCTTCGTCTGTGATTGACAAGTATTTTAGCTTTGTATTTTTTAACTAATTTAATGAGATTTTTTGCCTGATTGATATTATTTGCAAGTGGTTTTTCTAAGACTATAACTTTTATACCTAATTTTAGGCATTCTTTAGTAATTGCATAATGTGTATCTTTCCAAGTACAAATTGAAACAATTTTAGGATTTTCAACTTTAATCATTTCTTTATAGTCTTTATAAAATTTTATTTGTTTTTTTAAAATTTTAGCTTTTTGGAATGCTGATTTATTTTTGTCACAAATTGAAACTAATTCACAATCTTTATTTTTTAACCACATCCCAAAATGAGATGCAGGCTTCAATCGTTTTTTATCAAATTCAGAAGTTAATCCAATCCTACCAGACCCTATTAGAGAAACTTTAATTTTTTTTTTCATAATTACGTCTTTTTTCTATACTAAATTCTTAGAATTTAGTAGTTAATATCTATGAAAAAATCTGTACTGTGCTTCATACCAGCAAAAAAAAAATCAACAGCATTAAAAAATAAAAATTTAAAAAAAATTAAAAATAAATCTCTAACAGAAATTACAGTTGCACTGGCTAAAAAATCAAAATTATTCAATAAGATAGTCTTATCGTCAGACTCGAAACTAATTTTGAATATTGGTAAAAAATACAAGATTGATACTCATTTAAGACCAAAAAATATTTCTAATAATACAGCTAAAACTGAAGAAGCTTTATATTATAGTTTAAAAAAAATTGATCCTCTACCAGATTATATTGTAATTTTACAAGTTACATCACCATTGAGACAAATGAATTCTTTAAAAAAATTTTATAACATATGCATAAAAAAAAATTATGATACGTGTTTGTCAGTATCAAAACTAGATAGCCAAATATCAAAATTAAAAAAATTTTTTATATCTTTAGATAAATTGGGTGCTAGAAGAAGACAGGATAGAATGCCTTATATTTATGAAAATAGCCTATTTTATTTTGTTAAAACAAAATATTTTTTGAAGAATAAAAAAATTTATAGTAAAAACTGGAACTATTTTATAACTGATAAATATGAGTCAATTGACGTTAATGACAAAACAGACTTTAATGTATGCAAAAAGTTATATTAAATAATATAAAATGAAAAAATTTTATATTAATAACAAAGTTATAACTCAAAATTCCAAACCTTATATTATTGCAGAGGCATGCATTAATCATGAAGGTAAAATTAAATTAGCAAAAAAAATGGTTGATCTGGCAGTACAAGCCAAAGCCTCTGCTATAAAATTTCAAATGCATGTTTTGGATGATGAAATGCTTAAAAAAACTCCAAAATCAAAAAATTTTGATCTTAATCTTTATGAAACTTTAAAAAAAACTAATTTAACTATTGAAGAACACATTATGTTAAAAAGGTATTGTACAAAAAAGAATATTGATTATTTATGTACACCTTTTTCTTTTAAATCTGCTGACATTCTTGAAAAAAAAATTAATTTAAAATTTTTTAAAACTGGTTCAGGCGAATTAACCAATCATCCATTTCAAATTCACGTTGCAAAAAAAAAGAGACCAACAATTATCTCAACCGGGATGTCCACTATAAGTGAAGTTTCTGAAACAATTAACATAGTAAAAAAAATAAATTCAAATATCGCAATTATGCAATGTACCTCTGTCTATCCTTGTCCTTATGAAATATCGAATATTGGTGTTATTACAGAATACATAAAAAAATTTAATTTGATTACAGGTTTGTCTGATCATACGAGTAGTATCTATACTTCAATAGGTGCAGTAGCACTTGGAGCAAGAATAATTGAAAAACATTTTACTTTAGACAAAAAAATGAAAGGACCAGATCACGCATCATCTATTGAACCAGAAGAATTAAAAGAACTAGTTGAAGGTTGTAATGCAGTATTTCAAGCTAGAAGCTCTAAGAAAAAAATTCATTACAGAGAAAAAGAAATTATTAGTTGGGCAAGAGAATCAGTTGTTTCAATAAAAAAAATTAAAAAAGGAGAAAAGTTTAGTTCTCAAAATATTTCTGTAAAAAGACCGGCACCTTCGAAAAAAGAGATTGCAGCTAAAGATTTTAAAAAAATATTAGGTAAACTTTCTAAAAAAGAAATAAAGGCTAATGTTAAATTAAAGTGGGCTGAAATAAAATAATGAAAATTCTTTTTTTAATGGACTCAAGAGCAACCTACTCTTATTCAAGAAATGTGCTTATACATTTTAAAAAAAAAAAGAATATCAAAACATTAGTAACTGGAAACTACCTTGATCAAAGATTTGGAATAAACTTGAAACAGTTCAAAAAAGATAAAATTAAGATTGATGAAAAGATTAAATTTGAAAGTCCTAAATTTAAAAAAAATTCATGGTCTCTAAATTTAGGTGAGGCAATAAAAAAATTTAGCAGTAAGTTGAAGTCTCTAAATCCAAACCTTTTAGTAGTCACTGGTGATAGAATAGAAACATTAGGTATGACTTTAGCTGCGGCTTATATGAATATTCCTATAGCACACATACAAGCAGGTGATAAATCTGGCCATATAGATGATCTGGCAAGATCAGCTATTGCAAAGTTTTCAAATATTCATTTCTCCTCATGTAAAGATTCTAGTTTGAGGCTACAAAAATGGGGTGAAAAAAAATCTAGAATTTTTCAAGTAGGAGCACCTCAGCTTGATGACATAGACATATTATCTAAGAAGAAAAAAAAGAAAAAAAATTATTTTATAGTAATGTTTCACCCCGTTCTAAATGAAAGTGATAAGATTGAAATTCAAATGAAAAATTTGATTAGAGCTCTAAAAAAATTCAAAAATCCAATTTATTGGATTTATCCAAATAATGACTTTGGATTTCAATTAGTTCTTAAATTACTTAAAAATAAGGATTTCAAAAATATTAAAATAATTAAAAATCTTGATAGAAATAAGTTTATAGACTTATTATCAGCTTCTAAAATGCTAATTGGAAATTCATCTTGTGGAATTATTGAAGCTGCAAGTTTTAAGTTACCCGTTATAAATATTGGAACCAGACAAGAAGGAAGACCTCAATCAAAAAATATAATTAATTCGAGTTATTCAAGTAAAGACATTGAAAAAAAAATTTATTTTGGTTTGAGTAAAAAATTTCAAAAAAAGTGCAACAGTGCAAAAAATTTATATTATAAAAAAAATTCTGGTTATTTAACTTACAAAGTGTTAAATCAACTTAAACCAACTTCTGAAATTTTAAAAAAATACTAGTTATGAACTCAAGTAAAGTAATTAGATTGCATGATAAATTTTATCTAAAGGAAAATAGATATGAAAGACCAAAAGAAATGTTTATTTTTTTAAAAAAACTTATTAAAAAAAATAATTTACATAAAAAAAAATTAAATGTAGGAGATATTGGATGCTCAAATGGAGAATTTTGTTACTTTTTAAAAAAAAATTTCAATAATTTTAATATTCATGGTTACGACATACTTAAAGATCTTGTTTCAAAAGCAAGGAGTAAAGTAAGGAATGTTAATTTTTACCAAGGTTCTATTTTAAATCAGAATTTAATCCAAAAAAATGAATTTGATATCACATTCTGTTTAGGAGTAATTTCAATATTTGATTCTTTTGAAACATCAATCAATAATCTTTTGAAATGGACTAAACCAAAAGGAAAAATTTACATTTTTGCTTTTTTTAATAATTATCCCATCGATGTAAATATAAAGTTTTCAAAGTCTGAAAATTGGCTCAAAAATAAACCTAAATTTTGGGAGAGTGGCTACAACGTTTTTGCAAAAAAAACTATTTCTAAATTTTTAAAAAACAAAGATAAAGTTAAGAGTTTTAAATTTCATGATTTTACTATGAAAAAAAATCTTAAAATTAATCATAAAGATTACCTTCGATCATGGACAATTAATTCTGCAAACAATAAGAAGTTAATAATGAATGGTACTAATTTACTACATCCTTTTTCTATTCTTGAAATAAATTTAAGTAAATAATTATAACTAATTCATTAATTAAAATGAAAATATGACACAAAACATAAGATTAATCCCACGAATTGATATTAAAGGTAATAATCTTGTCAAAGGTGTGAATTTAGAGGGTTTCAGGGCATTAGGAGATGCAAATTTATATATAGAAAAATATTATAAAGATGAGGCCGATGAAATACTGTTAAATGACGTAGTTGCTAGTTTGTATGATAGAGAGTCTCTAAACAATTTTATTAAACAGATTACAAAAAAAATTTTTATTCCTTTAATTGTAGGTGGTGGAATTAAAAGTTTACAAGATATTGAGTATTTATTAAAATCTGGGGCAGATAGAATCTTCTTCAATAGTAGTATAATTAAAAAACCGAAATTACTTGATGAGTCAGTTAAATATTTTGGTTCATCAACAATAATTGCATCGATAGAAGCTATAAAAATTTCAGATAAATTTATGTGTCTTTCTGATTCAGGAAGAGAGGAAACTAATTTAAATGTTATAAATTGGGCTAAAGAAATTGAGAGCAGAGGTGCTAGTGAAATCATTATTACTTCAATTAATCACGAAGGTAGAGGTAATGGTTTTGATTTAGAGTTAATTAACATTTTAAATGAAACCATTTCCATACCTTTTATAATCAGTGGGGGCTATGGTAAGTTTGAGCACATTAAAGAGGTTTTAAAATTTTCAAATTTATCTGGTATTTCTATAGGATCTGCACTTCATTACAGTGCAAAAAATGATCTAAACCTTGATACCAAAAATTATAAAGAAGGAAACTATGAGTTTACTAATAAAAAAATTACCTATAAAAATTTTGAAAAAACTTCAATTAAAAAAATTAAAAAATTTATTAAAAAATGAAAAATATCTACGATGTAGCAATAGTTAACTATGAAATGGGAAATCTAAGAAGCATACAGTCAGCTTGCAGCTATGTAGGATTAAAAACAATAATTACGAAAGATCCAAAAATAATTATAAAATGTAAAAGTATATTTTTACCCGGAGTTGGTGCTTTCAATCAAGCTATGAAAAATATAAAAAAGTACAGATTAGCTAAAACAATTATTGATTTTAAGAAATCTGGGAAACCTATAATAGGAATATGTTTAGGAATGCAGTTATTTTTTGAACAAAGTCAAGAAATTAAAAAAACCAAAGGTTTAGGAATAATTAAAGGTAAAGTTTCAAGTTTAATAGATAATGATAAAAAAAATTCTGGTATTAATATTGGGTGGAACAAAATAAAACTAAAAAAAATTAAAAAATCAAATTTGAATGCTAAATTAAATAATAAAAGTTTTTATTTTATACATAAGTTTCACTGTATACCAAAATCAAAAAGTATTATTTTAGCTAAGTCTAAATTTAACAATAAAGAGTTTTGTGCTGCTATAAAATATGAAAATATCGAAGGTTACCAATTTCATCCAGAAAAAAGTGGAAATAATGGTTTAATGATTTATAAAAATTTAAAGAATAAAATTTTAAATGAAAACTTTTTTTAATTTACCAAAAAAAATTATATTTTGTAAAAAGTGTGTAACTTCAAATCAAAGACCTTGCTCTTATCCAGAATTTGGTCATAGGAGAGAGAGAAATAGCGCGACTTATTTGTATATAGATAAAGATGGAATTTGTGATGCATGCAAAGTGGCAGAGGAGAAGCGTGATATTGATTGGGAAAAAAGAAAAAAAGAGCTAACTATCTTACTAAACAAATATAGAAGTAAAAATGGAGACTACGATTGTATAGTGCCAGGTAGTGGTGGAAAGGATAGCGTGTATGCTGCTTATGTTTTGAAATATGAATATGGCATGAACCCTCTTACTGTAACCTGGCCTCCAATTTTATATACAGACTATGGTTATAAAAATTTCCTCAATTGGATCAATATTGGAGGATTTGATAACATTACTTACAAACAAAATGGAAGGGTGATGCGTTTGTTAACAAAACTATCCATAAAGAATTTATTTCATCCATTCCAAACTTTTGTTTTAGGCCAAAAAAATATTCCACCATTGATAGCAAAAAAATTTAATATACCCTTGGTATTATATGGTGAGAATGAAGCAGAATATGGTAATCCCAAAAAAAATATGTCATTGTCTCATAGAGAAAATAAATATTTTTCATCAAAAAATTATAACAATATTTATCTAGCTGGATTATCTTTAAATCAACTTAAAGTAAAATATAAGCTTTCAATAAATGATCTTAAACCATTTTTGCCATTAACTAATAAAGAAGTAGTAAAAAGTAAGTTGGCTGTTCATTACTTGGGCTATTATTTAAAATGGATACCACAAGAGGCATATTATTTTGCAGTTGATAAAACAAATTTTCAACCACGACCATTTAGAACAGAAGGAACTTATAGCAAATATAATAGTATTGATGATAAAATTGATGATCTTCATTATTACTGTACTTTTATTAAATTTGGAATTGGGAGAGCCACACATGATGCTGCTCAAGAAATAAGAAATAAACACATTACAAGAGAAGAGGGTAAAAATTTAGTTAAAAAATTTGATGGAGAATTTCCAAAAAGATATTTTGAAGAAGTATTAGATTATCTTGAAATAAAAAAATCAGAATTTGATAAAATTTGTGATAGCTTTAGATCACCTCATATTTGGAAGAAAACAAAAAAAGGATTTAGACTTAGACACACAGTAAACAAAGATGGTGTTGATGATTAAGAATTAAATTAATTTTTAAAAGTGAAAAGATATCTTAATTCACCTGTTCCAAATTTTAATTTAGAGAATTTGTGCTCTCTCATTTGATTAATATCCATATCTGTTTTATGTGGTCCTTTTAATCTTTTTATTACATCGAAATTATTTTTTTTCATTATAGTGATAAGTTTTTCAGGAGTACATTCCATATAATCTGCTTTAAACCAGTCTACCAAATGGGTTATCTTAGATCTTGTAAAATTCAAATCAGTAAGTGTTTTTCTAATATCAAGTTCGCTTACATTGTGGAAATTCTCTACACAACTTTTTTGAATAGCATCTCTCATTCCACCTTTGCCAGCAACATATATAAAAAAATAAGAATTTTTTTTTGCATATGTTGATATCTTCTTTATTGCTTTGTCGAAATCTTTGTAATTTTTTAAATGATGTAACACTGCACTACAAATTAAAAAATCAAAATTATTTTTTCCATTTTTTAATTTTAAAATATCACTCTCTTTAAAATTAATCTTTTTATTAATTTTGAGTTTTTTAGACATTTTCTTTGCAAAATTAATATTATTTTTTCCAATGTCTGAGGCAAATGCAAATTTGGCTCCATCTCTTACACAGCCAATACTGATAGAGCCGTTTCCACATCCAAATTCAATAACTCTTTTTTTTTTATATAGATTTTGTAAATTATTAAATTTGAATCTTTTGTTTCTAAAATTTATTAATTCTTTAAATTCTGAGATGTTTTCATATTCAGGCCAGATATTTTGCCAAAGTTGTTTATGTTTTGTCAGAACATCCTGATGTTTTGAAATTTTTAAATTGTCGAAGTTTTGAAATTTAGATAACTTTCTAAGTTTTAAAAAAAGTTCTACAGAGCCATTGATTAAATGAACAATTTTTTTTTCTGGTTCATTTGCATTTTTGTTATGTAAAATATTTTCACAGACAGTGGAAAGATAGGCTAAAGATATTATTTTTGGAATAATATCTGACTCTTTATTAAATTTTTTTAGCGCAGTAATTTTTTTTATATTTTTTTTAAACAATTTCATTTTTTTTCAAATATTTGTTTAAGTTTGAGTTAAATCTTTTTAATGTCTTTCATTTTTTTTATATCTGAATTTTTATATAGATGAAATCTATAATTACCAGGATCCGAGTATGATCTAAAATCATTTGAATTACTATCATGAAACCTAGAAATCAATGAAAGTCTAAATAAACCGGATTTATTAAAACCTGACTTGTGAAAAGTATTCATATTACAAAATATTGCGTCCCCAGCTTTAATTTTGGCAGAAATTTTATTTTTTTTATTTTCTTCAATATATTTAAGAGGAATTTTATTTTGTATTGAACCTAATTTTTTTTTATGGACTTTAGGTTTTATAAAACCATATTTATGGCTTGAGGTAATTAACTCTAAAGGACCAACATCTTCTACCATATCTATGAGAGCTATCCATACAAATATACCACCATCTTTGTTATTTATTAAATAATAAGATCTTTCCTGATGCCAACCATAAATATTTCGTGCGTCTTCAGGCCCGTCCATTCTTACCATTACATTTGAATGTGATATTGAATTAATATTAATTTTTAAAAGTCTAGATATATTTTTTAGAATTTTATTATTAGTAGTAATTTTTTTTAAAATAATATTAGACTGAACAAGGTCATAGAAATAAGAAAAAAGATTTGGATTTTTATTCCTAAAGCACATTAACTTTTTTGTAAATTTTTTATTTGACCAGCATTTAGATTCAAATTTTTTTGTGCTTTTTTTTTTAAAAAAATTTAAATTGTATGTAATCATTTTAAGTATCAAGTTAATATCCTTTTTAGGAAGGACATTTTTAATAATTACAAAACCATTTTTATTATATTCATTTACAATCATACTCATAAGTTCTTTAAAATCTTATTCTTTAACTAAAATAAATAATTTTTCATATCTATATTAATTTGGCCAATTTGAAAATATATTATTTTGTGAAAGTACTTTAGAAATACCATTATAAATTTTTACTTTTGGCTTAAATTTTAATAAAGAGATAATTTTTTTTGTATCACAAATTCTATTAAATATTTCTCTAGAAGAATTTCTATCGGTATTCTTAAATTTTGGATTAAATACATATTTTATTTTTTTTTTATTAATTCTCTCTATAATCTTAATTATAGATTTAAGGCTATAAACTTCCTTTGAATTTCCAACATTTAATGTAAGATTTTGTATCTTCTTAAAATTTTTTAAACAAAGATAAATATAATGTGCTGTATCAGATGCATAACAATAACCTCTTAATTGATTACCATCTCCATTAAGAATTATTTTTTTATTTTTTTTTGAATTATAGCAACTTTTACTAATAAAAAATTTAGCAACTTGGTCTCTTCCGTAGGTGTTAAATAATCTTAAATTACAATATTTGAATTTTTTGTTTTTAGTTTTGAAAGATTTTATTAAATTTTCAGAGAATATTTTAGATTTAGCATAAACATTTTTCCCCAATAAGGGGTGGTTTTCATTTATTTTTTTATGAATTTGTTCTCCATACACCTCTGATGATGAAGAAAATATTAAACGGTTAATCTTATTTTTTTTGCACGCCCTCAATATATTTTGGGTACCTATTGAATTAATTTTCCAACATTTAGATTTATTTGACTCAGTGTTTTTAACTCCTAGCATTGCTGCTAGGTGAATAATTGTATGACAATTTTTTGTAGCAATTAAGAGCTTAGAACTGTTAATATCGCACTCAATAAATTTGATATTAATATTTTCATTTTCATTAATATATTTTTTATATCTTTTCATTTGACCTTTTAAGTCTAAAGCAATTATCTCATAATTATCGTTTTTTAAAATTTGGATTAGTTCTTTACCAATAAGACCCAAGCCTCCTGTAATCACAATTTTGTTTTTAAACATATTTAAGATAAATTATTAAATAAGTAATATTATTGAAGTTGATAATTTTTAGATAGTACTATAAAATTTTTTGTTAGATTTCAATATAATTTAAATAATGTAAATTAAACTTTTCTAAATTTAAAAAACAAAATTAGATTATAATATTTTGTTTCTTAGATTGATGTTATTAATGTTAAATAAAATCGTATTATTTTTTAAAACAAAATGGATTTTTGATAGTATAAAAAATACTAATTTTTTGATAATTGGTCATGATAATTCTAATTTAATTATTAAAATTTTATCATTAGCAAGTGTTGAAGTAGTTTCATTTAAAATATTAAATCTAAATATTATTTTTAAGCTATTGTTATCAGGGAAAAAAATTAATAAGTTAAATTATTTTATAAAATCAATTCAACTTATTAATCCAAAAATTGTATTAACCACAATAGATAATGATATTGATTTTTACCGCTTGAAAAATTTTTTTCCTAATAAAAAATTTGTATCAATTCAAAACGGATATAGAACAGAGAATAAAAAAGCCTTTTTAATAAAAAAAGGAGAAAAACTTCAATGTGATTTAATATTTTGTTGGGGAAAACAAAATATTAAATATTATAAATCAATTATAAAAGCAAAAATAGTACCTATAGGGTCTCTTAAAAATAACTTATTACCATTAAAAAAAATTAAGAAAAAAAAGATTATTACTTATATTTCAGAATTTCGCCCAATAGATGAAAATTCAAAAATAAATTTTTTTAATCAAGGAGAAATTTTTTGGCGAGATACTTTAATTTCAGATAAAAAACTTGTGAAACAAATTTATTTTTATTGTAAAAAAAATGATTTAAAATTTTATATTTTAGGAAGATATAATGATTATAGAAAATTTAAAGAAATAGATTTTTACGATAAGATTATTGGAAAAAAAAATTTTATTTATATCCCGAAAAAAAATTATTTAAGTTCGTATCATTCTCTTATTAAGAGTGAGATAATATTTTCAATGTCATCTTCAATAGGCTACGAGATTTTCTCGAGAGATAATAAGGTAATTTTTTTCTCAAAAAAGATTAATAATTTAAAAAATGCATCTAAATATTTTAATTTTGGATGGCCATTTTTAAAAAGTAAAAGGGGCTTTTTCTACTCAGATAAAATTACTAATCAAGAAATATTAAGATTAACAAGAAATATAATTCGATCTGATAAAAAAAAATGGATAAATAAAACAAAAAAAATAAGAAATCAATTAATAGTTTACGACTTTAATAATAAAATTTTTAAAGATATGATTAAAAAAATTTAAAAAACAAAATAAATATGTTATTTAAAATTAAAAATTTGTCATAAAAATAGATTCTTTAAATTATGAAAACAATATTAATAACAGGTGGAGCCGGATACATAGGAACAATCCTTACATCTATGGCTTTAAAAAAGAGATATAAGGTAATTGCAGTAGACAATTTAAAACATTCAAAAAAAAAATTTTTAAAAAAATTTTTAAAAAAAAAAGATTATAAATTTTTTAAATGCGACATTAATAATTCAAAAAACTTTGAAAAAATTTTAAAAAAAGAGCATGTTGATATTGTTGTACATTTAGCAGGTATTGTTGGAGACCCAGCTTCAAAATTACAGAAAAGACTAACTAAATTAACAAATTTAATTTCCTCAAAAAAATTATTTAAAATTTGTGAAAAACATAATGTTAAAAAATTCATTTTTTCTTCAACTTGTTCAAATTATGGAATTTTTAATTCAAAAAAACTAGCTAATGAAAAATCAAAATTAAAACCCCTTTCACTTTATGCTGAAACAAAAGTAGATTTCGAGAAGTTTATGATGAGCCAGTCTACTAAAGTTAAAATGAATTTAATAATAATGAGATTTGCTACAGTTTTTGGTGTTTCAAATAGAATGCGATTTGATTTGACTATAAATCAATTTACTAGAGATCTATATAATAAAAAAGCTCTAGATATTTTTGGAGAAAGTACGTGGCGTCCATATTGTCATGTTAAAGATGTTAGCAGGGCAATTCTATCTGTCATAAAGATAAAAGATAAAATTGGTATTTTTAATGTTGGTAATTCTAAACAAAATTATTCAAAAAAAAACGTTATCAATACTATTGGTAAATATGTGCCTTTGAACAATATTACATATTCAAAACAAGAAATATCAGATAAGAGAGATTATAAAGTAAATTTTAATAAAATTAAAAATAAGTTAAATTTTAAAACTATGTATGATTTGAAATATGGAATCAAAGAAATTTTGTTTTTTTTGAAAAATAATAAAAAAGATAATTTTTATAAAAGTGAATATTCCAATATTTAATGAAATGGAAATAGAAGAAAGTTTATATAAGAATATTTACAAAGTTGTAAAAAAGAAAAGTGGATTACATGAGCCAATATTTGATAAATCAGATATTGATGAAGTAGCTAAATGTGTAAAAACGTCTTTTGTATCCACATACGGTAAATATGTAATTAAGTTTGAGAATTTATTAAAAAATTTTACTAAATCAAAATATGTTATTGCAACAAATACAGGTACAGCAGCACTTCATATTGCTCTAAAAGTTATAGGTGTAAAAAAAAATACAAATGTTTTATTGCCAACACTTTCTTTTGTAGCTACTGGAAATTCAGTAATTTATAACGATGCCACTCCAATATTTTTAGACTCATCAGAAAATACTTTTTGTTTAGATGAGTTGAAGTTGGAAAAATATTTATCTTCCAATTCCTATTTTTATAAGGGCAAGAGATATTCGAAATCAAATAAGAAACTGATCTCTGCTATAATTATTACGCACGTTTTTGGAAGCACTTGTGATGTAGAAAAAGTTTCAAAAATTGGAAAAAAATACTCCATTCCTATTGTTGAAGATTGTGCTGAAGGACTAGGTTCATTTTATAAACGAAAACATTTAGGGACTTTTGGTGATATTGGAATTCTAAGTTTTAACGGAAATAAAATAATTACTTCTGGATCTGGTGGAGCTATTTTAGTAGGCTCAAAAAAAAAATACTTAGAAGCACTTCATTTAATTTCGGTTGCTAAGATTAAACACAAATGGAAATTTTTTCACGATAAACTAGGTTGGAATTATAGAATGAGTAGTTTATCTGCTTCTCTAGGCTATTCTCAATTAAAAAAAATTAAACTGTTAATAAAAAGAAAAAAAATTCTTCATAAAAAATATAAAAAATTTTTTAAAGATAATATAAATTTCAAAATTAAGGATTTAGATGAAAATGTAAATTTTAAAAGTAATTATTGGCTAAATGCAATCTATATAAAAAATAGAAAGATTTCTAAAAGTAAAGTTTTAGATTATTTAAATAAAAAAGGCTTACAATGTAGGCCTGTCTGGGATTTACTACATACTTTACCTTATTTTAAGAAATATAAGAATTATGACATCAAGAATTCAAAAAAATTATTTAATAGAATAATATTGCTTCCTAGTAGTCCCAATATAATTAAATAATAATTTTATGTTTTTTAAAATTATTTAGAATTTTATCTATTTTTTTTGCTTTAAGATTTACATCTTTCATTTTTTCACTTGCATAAATAAATAAAGCAATACTTTTTTCTAGGTGAAAGCTAGAAGTAGGAAAATTATTTAACAATTTTTTTTTGTTTATACCAAATTTTTTAAATATATGATCCCAATATTTTGCAAAATGCCACTCTAAAGCATCAGGTATATTTTTAGTAGCAATTTTTAGATTTGTTATTTCTTTTAAAAATTTTGAAGCAATTTTTTTGTTTTGAAAATTAAAAATTATACAATCTTTTAATGGGGTATTTTTTTTGGGAATTTTTCTAATATTAATACTTTTATATTTTTTCAAAATACTTTCATATTTATCGTAGTACTTTTTGTTTTGTTTTAAAATATAACCCATTTTTTTTAATTGAATTAATCCTAAAGCCCCTACAATTTCGTTTACTCTATAATTAAAACCGTAAATTCTGTGTGTATCCCTACCTCTTGGATATTTGGGATTATTTTCATGTCCGTGATCTCTATACTCTCTACAAAGTTTAAATAAATTTTTATTATTTGTTGTTATCATTCCACCTTCACCAGTTGTGATTGTTTTTCCATTATCAAAACTCCACGCACACATATCAAATTGGTTTCCAAGAGTTTTATTATTCCATTTAGCCCCTAGTGCCTCGCAGTTATCATCAATTACCAGTATTCTATTTTTTTTTGCAATTTTTTTTATTTCATCAACTTCAACTGAAACACCCAACATATGAACAGGAATAATAGCTCTAGTTTTTTTAGTTATTTTTTTTTGTAAATCTTTAGGACACATATTAAGTGTTTCATTTATTTCAGTAACAATAGGTTTAGCCCCTACAGCAAGAATAGCTTCAACCACAGCAACAAAAGTAAATGATTGAGTGATGACTTCATCTCCTGGCTGGATATTGGCAGCTTTGAGAGCAACTTTAATTGCAGCTGTACCACTTGAGACACATACTGAGTATTTAGATCCAACATAAGATGCGAATTTTTTTTCAAATTCTAGAACCTTTTTACCACTTTTGAAAATAGGTTTTTTAATTCCTTTATTTTGGAATTTAAATAAAGAGTTAATAGCTTTTTTTTCTTTATTATCAATTATTTCCCAACCTGGCATATCTAATTAACTATTTTATAAATTATATTTTTCAACTCTTTTTTTTTAATTTTTACTGGATTTTTCAAAAGAGATAAAAAATTTTTTTTTTCAAAAACTTTAAAAATATTCTCTAATTCTTTATCTTTCTCAATTAATTTTTTTTTGGCAACTTCTATTTCTTTTTGAGCTAATTTTTGAATTTTTACAATATTTTTTATAAAAAATTCAGCATTTTTTTTATTTATATGATTATTATTTTTAAGCAAACCACAATATCCATAATATTTTTTATTAATATTAAATTTAATAAATTCTAATGCTGTAAATGAATAACTCAATGGTTGAGAAATGTTGTAGTTTGTTGATAGATAATAGTTTATTACTCCACTGGGTCCGCTAGAGGAATTAGATAAAGCTATCATTGAAAAAACACATCCCCATTGTAACTCCCTATAATTTATATTTCGTTTATTATTTATCGCAGCACTTATCATTAAAAAAGCTTGTTTTGAAAAAAAACGAGTAATTTCATCTGAATCGGGCGAAGTATAAGTTTCAATAGCTCTCATTAAAGACGCGATTGCGGATTGGTTTATAATTTTTCTGGGGGCAGTAGAGATTAATTTAGTATCAAGTATAGAAAGATGTGGATAATTTTTTTCATAATTTATTCCTAATTTTATTTTTGATGATTTATCTATAAAAACTGCATTAAAAATTATCTCTGAACCAGTTGAAGTGGTAGTTGGTATGGCAATAACAGGTACATTTTTTTTTAAATTTTTTGGGAATCCCATAAATTTAATTGCATTACCTTTGTTTTTTAAAAGAATTGCTATTCCCTTAGCAAAGTCTATGGCACTACCCCCTCCAATTGCAATGATACAGTCAATATTTTGAATTTTTTTTATCTTTTTAATTTCTTTATCTAATTGCTGGTAAGAAGGTTCCTCATTAAAGGCAATATAAAATTTGTTTTTTAAAAATTTTATATTTTTTTTAATATAATCTACATCTTTAATTTTATCATCACATATTAAAATTGATTTATTAAAATTATAATCTTTCAATATATCAGCCAATCTTTTAAATGAATTTTTACCATGAATTATATTCAGGTTTATTTTAAGTTTATTTATCATTTAAATTAAAGAAAATTCTTTACTAATTTTTTATCAAATTCATCATTAATATCTATTGAATTTTCTTTATTCATCTTAAAAAAAATAGTTTTATCATCTAAAAAACTTTTTTTTTTTAAAAATTTATTAATAGAACCAATATAAATACTCCCATTTATAAAATAAAATTGTTTGTACTCTTGTCTATTCATTTGTTTTTTCCTTTTAATTAAGAAAGAATATTTGTTCTTAGAAAAAGATATCATCTCAGATGGATGATTTATTGGCTCACTTATTGATATTAAATTATTTTGATTATTTTTTTTAAACATCTTAATAGCATTTTCAATATCAATTAAAGTTCTTTGAGGGGAAGTTGGTTGCAATAAAATAAAATTAGAAATATTTGGAAATTCAGTTCTCGATCTTTTTAAAGCGTCATGAATAGCTTCAGATATTAGTGATTTTGATAATGACAATTTTTTTTTTCTTAATAATATTTTTATGTATTTATATTTTTTTGCAACATTAATTACATTTTTATCATTGGTTGTTACAAAAATTTTTTTTATATGTTTTGATTTTTGTGCAACTTGAAATGTATATTCAATTAGCTTCTTTTTTTTAATAATGGTAGTATTTTTGTTTACTATCCCTTTTGACCCCGATCTAGCAGCTATTATTGCAATAAATTTCATTTATTTATTTCATTAAAGATACTGTTCTTCTGTATTCATCCCAGGTACCTACATCTTTCCAGCTCTTTTCTGATATTTTATAAAGTCCTATTTTTTCATCATTATCTTTTAAAATTTGAACAAAATTATTAAAATCATATCTTTTATTTTTCTTAAGTAATTTAAAAATTTTTTTATCAGCAATATAGGAGCCAATATTTATTAAATAATTAAGTTTAGGTTTTTCAGTCATATCAATTGACTTATTATTCTTATTTTCATGAAAAATCCCATAAGGTATAGAATATTTTTTTTTTACAACTAAAATTGTTAAAGAATTTTTGTTTTTAGAATGGTAGTTGATAATTTTATTTATATCATAATTAATAATTGTATCACAGTTAGTAACAAAAAAATTTTTGCTTTTAATATTTTGAAGTTTTGAGAGTGCGCCAGAAGTTCCTAAAGGTTTTTGTTCTTCAATAAATTTAATTTTATTTTTGAATTTTTTTTCTTCAAAATAAGATTTGATAATTTTAGATTTTTCATTAATAGAAATAAAAAATTTTCTAAAACCTTTGGACACAAAGTTTTGGATTATTAGAGAAATTACTGTTTTGCCTTTAATTGGTATTAAGGGCTTTGGTAACACTTCTGTAAATGGAGATAGACGAGTACCTTTACCTCCTGCCATTATAATTATAGGGGTAAATAATTTTTTAGTAATCTTTTTTTTAACTAGTTGATGTTTAAAAATTATTTTAATTATTAAGTTTTTTTTATTTACTAAAGGAATTGAATCTAAATTATGTTTTTTAAATATTTTTCGAATTTTTTCTAAACTAATATCTTTGTTTAATTTAATTGGTGATTTGTTACATATTTCATTAACAGTAGATTTTTTACTTTTTCCCAGCAAGGAAGCCCTTCTCCAATCTCCATCCGTTAATGATCCAACTAAAAATTTATTTTTTTTAATTACATAAAGGCATTTGCCCCCTAATTTATCAAATTTTTTTAAAGCCTTTTCTATTTTTGTTTTATTACTGATTAAAATTTTATTCATAACTTGAGGGCTTTATGAATGATTGATACCATAAATTCAATATCTTTTTTTTTATATCTATGATCTATCGGAAAAGACAATATTCTTGAGTTAAGGTTTTTAGGAAAATCATAATTCATTTTTTTGAGTTCAGCTGGCAATGGCCAAAGTGTTGAAGGAAATATTCTATATTTTTTTGCGTAATTGATTATTTTTATCTTTTCAGTTTTACTTGTTAGAATTGTAAAATTTAATGGATAATTTTTATTTTTACTTATTATCTTAATCCTTTTATTTAATTTTTTTTTGAAAATTGAAAAATTTTTGTCCCGTTTATTTAAGATAGTATTAAAATCGTAATATAAAATTTTTTTTCTAATATTAAGAGGTATTTTACTTTTAAAAATTTTCTTACACTCGTATAATTTAAAATTATTTTGTTGATTTAAAAGTTTTTTTTCAAAGTTATAATCTATTTCATCATCAACTTTTGAAAAGTATTTATTCCTTTTTTTTAATGTTTCAAAAATATTCTTGAAAATTATTTTTTCTCTATATGTATTTTTTCTTAAATTAATTTTATCGATATTACTAATTGCACCTAGGGGGAAGGGAGTATATTTCTTTATAGAAGCAAATCTAAATATATTTTTTTTGTTAAAATTTGTTAAGTTTTGTGATTTTTGAAAAACACTATGAGTGCAATCTTGAATATAAAAAATATTTTTTTTTAGATTATTTTTTAGTTTTTTTGTTCCCTTATTTTCTCTTCCAAAATAATTTAGAAAAATAATTGCTGAATTATTTCTATTTGGAAGATTATAATTAAAGTTTTTTTGTATATTGTAAAATTCGTATTTTAAATTTAATTCTTTGATAGGCTGCAAAATACTTTCACATAAATAGAAAGGAACATAAATTTTGTTAATTTTATTTTTTATTTCTTTTAGAATAAAATATAAAGCAGATCTACCATTTGGATAAATTTTATTATTTTTTAAAAGATTTAATTTTTTTTTAATTAAATTATCATATCCTATCTGTCCTCCGATTATATTTCTCATTTTATAAATATTTTTTTTAGACCTTTTTCTATTACACTTACTTCACACTTTGAAAATATATGTTGATATATTTTTTCTAATGATAAATTTTTTAATAAAACTTTTTCTTGATAAATGATTTTACCAGAGTCAACTTCATCTTCCATATAATGCAATGAACATCCATAGAAAGTTTCATTGTTTTCGTAAGCTCTCTTTATGCATTGTCTACCCTTGTAATTTGGTAAAAGACTTGGATGAGAATTAACAAAAATTTTTTCTTTTAATGAGATTATTTTTTTTGGTAAAATAAATGGATATCCTGAACTTAATATTAATTCAGCGTCACTTTTAATTAAAAGTAAATTGATCTGATCTTTATTTTTATTATTTACTATAATCTTTGATTTTCTTTTATTGTCTATATAACTATTTTTAGTAGTTATTATATTTACAACTTCAGTAAGTTCCTCTAATTTTTCAAGGGCTTCAATTCTTGTTCCAATAAATAAAGATTTCATTTAACTTATAAAGTCATCATTTCTGTAGGAGTAGAACATTTTTTTGTTACAAGCAATTGTTAATTCATTATATAAAAATTCATTGTGGATTTTTTCACCAATATAAAATTCTGATAATGTATTTGAAAAACTTTTTTTAAATTTTAACAAACTATCATTCTGGTCGTTTGTTCTTCCTCCACCAAAATGAAGATATTTTAATTTTAACTCCTTAGCTTTTATTATAACTTCATGTTTTAAAAGATTTGTTACACCTAATTTTTTACCCTTAATAGTAGTTCCTTGAAGATGAGTATGACCATAGTATTTATCAAAAATCACTAATTGAGAAGCTAGAATTTCTCTATCAATTTCTAAATGTGCAATAAAAAAATTCTTATTTAGATTATTTAAAATTGAGCAATAATATTCACGATTGAAAAAATATTTTTTTTGAGCTTTAATACTTTTGAGGTTGTTATTGTAAATTTCAACAAATGTATTAATAGATTTTTTGTCATTGTAAAAGTTAATTTTAGGTTTTTGATTTTGAATTTTTTTTATCTTTTCTTTATTTGATTTTTTATAAATCTCTGACCACATAAAATCAATTTCATTTGAACAATCAATCGTTACTGTATCACAAGCTTTATAAATTTTATAAAAATTAAGTTTGTTCAAAAGTTGATAATTCTTAAGCAAAGGGTGAAATTTAATTTGTTCACAAATTATATTATTCTCTCTGATATAATCAGAGAAATTATTTAAAGCAGTTAATAAAAACTCTTTCTCATCATTTTGTGTAATTGGACCTCCATATCCGTAGGGTGTTATAATATCGTAATATTTAGTATTAGGAATACTTCTTTTTATGTAAGGATAAAAAAAGATATTTTCTTGTGATTTAAAAACAAAACATTGAGGGTCACATATCTTATTTTTATATAAATTTACATAATCTGCAAGATAGTAAATATCTTTTTTATTATCTGAAATTAAGTTTAAAAATTTATTCCATAAAATTTTATTTTTTGGTTCTATAATAAATGTTTCATATTTCATTATTTAGATAAAAGTCTGTTAAGAATTTTCATAGATTTTTTTGCAGCATTTCCATCCCCAAGAAGAAATTTTACTTTTTTAATTTTTTTTTTATTTTCTAAAATTTTTTTTATTTCAAAAATTATTTTTGACTTGTTTAATTCACAATTGACAACTGTATTATGAAGTAATCTTCCCTCTTGTCTATTACCAATATTTATTGATGGAATATTAAAAAATGGAGCCATAATTACTCCGCTTGAAGAATTTCCAATAATGAATTTAGATTTTTTGATTAAATTTGCATAATTTGATATTCCTAAAGATCTACAAAACTTATAGTTTTTTTTTCCTATAGTCCATTTTTCTAAAAACTTTATTATTTTTTCAGAATTTTTTTCATATCCTGGTGAATTTATTATTACAAAAATTTTTTCCTTGAATTTTTCCAATGCATTTAAAATAATTTTAATTTGATTTATTTCAGTAATTGAATTTTTAAGTATAGTTGGATGGTATGTTAGACTCACTAAATTTTTATCTTTAATATTTTTTAAAAATGAACTTTTTTGTTTAAACTTCATTTTTTTTTCTACACTTAGAGTTCCTACAACAAAAATATTTTTTTTTGAAATACCAAATTTAATAAGATTATTTTTATACTTATTTGCAGAAACAAAGTGAAAACTCGAGACACTTGAAATTATTTTTCTAATTTTATTATCTATCGATCCTTTGGTTTCTTCACCACCACCAAAGTGAATAATTTTTTTATTATAAATTATACAATTCAACATGATAGGAATTAGGTCTATTCTATCTCCAAATAAAATTACGTAATCGATATTCTGAAAAATTTTAGAGAATTTTTTAGATAATTTTATAGAATTTAAAGATATATTTTCTATGATATCTTTTTCTCTCGAATTTTTAGTATTATATTCAAATATTTTTTGGTAATTAATATATTTACTTTTTATTTCATTTATTGAATTACCGTATTGTTTTGAAAAATGAGTGCCTGATAAAAATATCTCATATTTAAATTTTTTATTTTTTTTTATTTCTCTTAAAATTTGATTTATTAGACCAAATTCTGATCTTGTATTTGAAAAAAAAGCTAAATTTATTTTTTTATTTACCACTTAAAAGTTTTATTTGATCATTGAATAAATAATTGGAGTATTTTCTTTTATATTTTTTTTTGATTTTTTGCCAATTATTTTATGTATTTGATCTGCTCCAATACCAATGCAAGGTCTCATTATTGAGGTATTTTCATTAGTAAAAGTGCTACCTTTTTTTATATTTTTAACACTAATAACTCCTCTTCTAGCAACTTTAATCATTTCTTTTTCATCTTTTGATATTGTTTTTGTATTTTTTCCTAATATTTTTTCTGTATCCCTAATTTTTTTAACAAATTCATTCAACTCATTTGGATTTAGTGACATAGCATGATCTGGCCCTGGGAGCTTTTTGTTAATAGTAAAATGCTTTTCAATAATTTTAGCACCCATGACTACAGCTATACATGATGCTAAATATCCCTCAGTATGGTCACTAAAACCGATTTCACATTTATATTTTTTTTCTAGAGTTTTGATATATCTTAAATTTAGTAGATCGATTGGGGTAGGGTAAAGCGATACACAGTGCAACAAGTATAATTTACTGGATGATAATTTTCTTATTATTTTAACTGCATTTGTTATTTCTTTCTCATTACTCATACCAGTACTCAATATAATTGGGACATTTTTTTTTGCACAATATCTCAAAAAATTTAAATTTGTAATTTCTCCAGAGCTAATTTTAAAAATTTTAGTATTCAAATTATTTAATAAAAAATCACAGGATTTTTTATCAGTAACAGATGACATATATTTAATTTTCTTTTTCAAACAATAAGCTCGAATTATTTTATGTTTATTCCAATCTAAATCATATTTTTGAGCCATATTTTTCATTGATTTATTTCCAACATTTTTTTTTTGATATTTGTGAATAAAAGCGATTTTAGATATTTTTTCTTTAATTCTGTACAATTGAAATTTAATAGCATCGGCTCCAGATTTTTTTGCAATATCAACTAATTTGAGAGCTTTATTAAGATCTCCATTATGG
>MDSV01225867.1_pt1 | contig 44852 bp, 48 predicted proteins | sample 810851 | NCBI WGS metagenome assembly MDSV01 (sample SAMN05326640, study PRJNA326480) | marine metagenome | isolation source: seawater | place: Atlantic Ocean: North East | collected 2012
AAGTCTTCTATTATCATAGGTATTATATTATATACATCTAAGGATTTAGTTTCTACTTCTTCTACTCCTTGGTAGTAGCCTGTTTCGTTAACACTTTACCTTGAGTAATATTAGCAGGGGTATTTAACTCTGGGTCTGCGTAACATCTGCCACCTAAAATTGCGCCTAATGCTTTGAGCGTTGCCAGGTATCCGTTCACACCCTCAACCACATCTTCAATGTAGGTTTTAGTTATGTTCCTATCTACCGCCCACAAATGAGCACGTAGCAAACTATCATTGATAATATCTGCTGTACGTCTTACCGACAAAAAAGCCCATTTTGGGTCACTGGAACATGTCCGATTGCCCCATAACCTGTAGCCATCTTGTCTGATAATCGTGGCAACTTCATTTTCGTTTAAATGATTTGCTCTTGCGTTTGTATCGCCGAGTACGAAACCAACTGGCCTTTCACTGCCAATTATCCCGTTTATATTACGGTTACTTGGCGACCACCAAAAACCTCTTTCATTATCAGTTTTGACAATCACACCCGCGACCCGCCCGCTTGAAGGCTGGGTAATAACGCTATCAGTTTCAGTATCAAAGATTTTAACGAAAGGGTCTATGACATAAACCCTTGGGCTTCCGAAATCGCCACGATAGGTTATAGCGTCAGCATCGTTTGTAGAAGGAGCATCGGCAATGATTACGGCTCTTAATCTTTCAGCAATGCCTATAAGCTCTGCAACAACAGGGTTAGCATTACCACTAGGGCGTTGATGTGTAAAACCAGGTGCTATCAAAATACGCGGGCTAACATGCACCACGCTTTCAGCACCCAAGAAAGCTTGTACACCTTCATATTGCCCTGTATCGACATCGACACCACCTACTATATTACCTATAGTTTCGTCTTCATCTGCACCTTCTTCAACACGAACAATAACTACCATTGCGCCAGCTTGGTCAAAAATAGAATCGATGGCACTTGGTAAACTTCCATCAGCCCCAAGCTTCGCTGCTTCAGTTCTATTACCAGCAACCAATACAGGGGTGTTGATTGGAAAAGCCGCAGCATCCGCAGCAGGAGCCGTGCCGATTAGACCAATGATAGATGATTTAACTGTTCTGATTGGGCGCGGGCCTGTGTCTATCTCCACAACCTCCACACCATGTAAAAATTGCTCTGGCATAGCTAGATTTCCTTTATAAATTGTTGGAATTTGCGCATAAAAAAATCCCACAAAGGCAAAACCCTGTGAGATTAAATTATGCGTCTTATTATGGTTTTGGTTAGAGTGCGGCAACCGTAGTAGCAACATCAGTTTCCCAAGTGGCAAGACCACTTGTTAATTCTGCAATAGTGGTGCTATCAGCTATAATAGTCTCGGCCTTATCTTCGCACGCTTCCAATGCGCCAAGAGCTATATCTTTAGCATCGAGTTCAGCTTTAATTAAGTTTGCCATATCTTCAACCGTAATAGATCGAACAGTGGCAAGCTCACCTAAAATCTGATTATCTAAAGCATCAATAGGGTTACTAGCTGCAACCGCCGCTAACACTCGCTCGGCTGCCCGCGCTTGTGCTTCATAAGCCTTACTTTTACCAGTAGAATAACCTGCATAAGTGTCACGATAACCATTTAGGATACGTTTAACATTATTAAGGGCTGTTTCTTTTTCTAAAGGCAATTGAAAAGCATCAAGCTCTACCGCAGTTTCCTCACGTATGGTATCGTCAGGTTCACGGCGATAACGCTTTGTAGAATCGTAATCACCTGGCGCAGCTTGCCATTCATCACCAGCAGGTTTAGCTTGTTTAGTGTTAACTTCAATTTGTGTGCCGTCTGTGTCAAATTTAATGTAAGTAGGCATAGTATTTTACTCCTATAATTAATAATTAATTCCAAAGTTGATGAGGTTGATTAAGGCCATGACCTTGTTGCCATGCCTTTATTGTTCTTTCAGCATCAACCTCTAATCCTGTAGTCATGAAATTGCTGCGGAAGTTATAAATATACCAACCCAAGAATTGTGAATAAAAGCTTGAAGGGCTAGTAATGTAATAAGCGGAAGTATAAAGCATCACAGCAACGGTTTTACCTGCTGGTATTGTAACCGTTGTAGATTGCCCGCCCCAATTATGGGTACTACTTGTAGTGCTAAATACATTACTCCAACTGATACTTGAAATGCTACCTTTGTTAGCATCTGTTTGATTCGGTGTGCCTACCCACAAAGACGCACCTTCATAACCAGACGACCAATGCGCTGAACCGCCATGATAAAATGTGCGATTCATAGATGAGCCAGTAGTATTTTTTATAAAAAATACACCAACTGCTGCATATGGATATTGATACTGGTTTGAAGACTGTTGATAACGGTTATACTGTTCTTTAAAGTTAAACCGCCCATTACTACCTTGTAAAAATTGTAATGAAGGCATTTTAAAGAAACCAGAATAGCTTGTACTTTCTGAATGCGTACCACATAACAGATTAAACGGCCATTCTGGGTTATTTGTGTACCATTGTCCTAGTTCGCTAGTCCATTGACCTCCACCATAGTTATAGTCATTGTATCTACTCAATACTCCGAACAGAAATGGTATTGCATTTGGGTCAATTATCAAACCATCACCAACAGAGTTATTGATTTCTGTTAGAATAGTAGAGCCGCCTGGAATATCATTTATTGCATCCAAATTGCTTTGAACCGCATTAACTTCTGTCATAATGGTAGAACCCCCAGGCACATCATTAACGCCGATAAAGGCCGTTGCTGCGTCAGATACAGCCGCTAGTTGGCTTGTGCCTTCGGTATTGATTGCTGTAACATGACCTGTTTTAGCCGTGTCCATTTCTACTAAATGAGAATCTTTAGCTGTGAGCATATCAGAAAGTGCATTGACTTTAGTTGTACCCATTTCATCTAAAGAGTCTACCTTAGCAGTATCAAGCGCACCAAGGGCGTTAGTTTCTGCATCCGTCATGCTGGTTAGATGGGCGGTTGCCGCATCGATAAGTTCTTGCAGCTTATCATCAGTCAAAGCCACAATATCAAGTATTGTACCTTGTCCCGACATGTTTTGAACAGACTTAGACAAATAGGCTAGCTGCTCTGGTGTTGCTTCAGTTGTAAGCTCGGCAAGGCGATCATTTAGTGCTTCAACTGCGGTTTTTAGTAAGGTTGGTGTAGGCATGATTTTAACTCCATAATTCAATTGTTGATTCAAGATTTTGTTGGGCGTTATAGTCCCAGACTTCGCGCACATCAGAGTCAACAGACCCTAGTGCGTTGCGGATACGAACCACATCGGAAGACGCTACATTGTCAGGATGTGGTAACTCATAGCCGCGATCGGTAACATCGTTTGGCATAATGATTTCCTTTGATTAAGTTAGGTTATAATGACACGTAAGGCGCGAAGCCTTGGGCGGTAAAGAGGATTACCAGTTATGGTTAAACGCACTCGCGTATCATCAGCCGTAAAGCCAGTTAATATATGTGTGCGTTCTTCCCATTCATCACCAACAGGCTTGCCCGAATCTAAAGGTATAGCTTGCCAATCGCCGTTATCGTCCTCAACTTCAACGACAACATTAGCCAAACCTGGTAGTAGTGATTCATAAGTGACATTGACCTTGGTATTTACTCCTGCTGGAATGGCACGAGTCACATAATCGGCACTTTCCGACATATTACCTAAAATAGCTTGTAAGCCTGGGAACATGACAGGGCTGCGTAAATCTGAACCCCTAAGCACTGCTTTTACATTTACATCACCATTAAGACGCTCACGTAAAGCTAAGGGTTGGTCATCAGATATGCGTGTTTCAACGCCTTGGTCATCGGTCAATACAATTTCAACTTCTGTATCAACGGCTGGCCTTTCAATATTGGCAAGTGCAATAACATCTGAAACATCAGTTACGTTTATATCGCCAAGATCAATAGTTTTTGTTGTGGCCGTGAACCTTGCACCTAAAAGTCTAAAAGTTAAGTCTCTATCCTGGTGAGGTGTCCAGGTGCTAGCATTAGAAGACGAAAGTAATACGCCAACCTGAAAAGGTTGAGACGTTACCCATCTTTGCGCTATAGCATCATATTTTCCAAGCTCGGCAATTCTTACGGCTGTATCGGCTGCATCTGTCAAAATAACAAGCGCATATTCTCTACCAGGCTCTAACCAAACAGGCGGCCATGCAATGCGGGTGCTTTGATCTCCAAGGTTAATATCATCAGGCTGTATATGCGCTTCTGCTATCACATCCTGATTAGGGATACCAACAGTGGTTTCCCTAATTTGAGCAACAACTTTTTTATCTCCACGATCTGTAAACCATAAATCTACGCCGCCAATATGCCGCCCTTGCTGCAAAGTGAATGTTTGCGCCAATGGGTCAAACCTACGAAGTACAACCGTTGTTTGCGACTGTTGTACTTCGGTTACTGTAGTTACTCTGCGGCGTTCCTCGGTGGTAACAACTCCACGCGCGGTATAGGTCGAATCTCCATAACTACCTTGATCTCCTATAAATTGCACAAGCTTTGTGCCAACAGGAATATTAGGCGGCACAGAAAATTGACCTGTAATTTTGCCGTCTGCGTCTGCGACTATTGCCATATCAAAATCTCCTATACTTCAATTGGGGTTACTTCCACACCGTCAAACAGCATGGTTTCTAGCTCTTCGCCTGGCTCAAAACCTTCAATTTCAAATTGCTGCGGTACTTCACGCATAAATTCTAAATTACGGGTGCTAGATGATAAAACTTCGCTAGATTCTGATTGCTGAACAGACAACAATACGTTTCTCGTTGTACGAGATTGTACGGTTGTTCTAACACCACCACCGACAATGGTTGTCCTTGTAAGTGGGCTGGTGAAGCGGCTAAACCTACGAGTTATCGGGCTTGACCATGTAGTTTCAATATTTGTCCAACGATCAATAGCTAATTTTAAACGAACCTTGGCAGGAACAGGCGAAAATGCCTGATATGGGTTTACTTTCATATCACCAGTTCTAAGCTCTTGAATCAAAACAGGCTCAAGGTCAAAATCCAGTGTGAAAGCGTCAACCTCTCTTGCGGCTTCTGCAATTTCTGCGGCAATAGGTAGGCTCAACTCACCATCAACAATAGAGGCAGTTTGAGGCTCGCCTTGGTCGCGCATATCATCATCAAAAAATGGGTCAACAAAAATTCCCAATTTTGCAGACGGCTCTTGAGAATTAGCATCATTACGCAATCTTTCTTGAGCAACCAAGCTATACAAATCATGTATTGATTCACGCATAGCTTCAATGTCAGACATTGGGATAGCATGAATAGCACTACTGGTTGTTTTCACTTCGTCCGCTTTCCAAAGCTGCTCAATAAAAGCTATGTCGAGCTGGTCATCAGGTGAACGAGGAACCGAAGGCCGCCAAGGATGCGCCAGACCTTTAACCCTTCTTACTGTGCCTTCTTGGTCAATAGTAATCAGGTCAAAGCGTGGCATCTTCCATTGATAATCAACCAATATTAACGTGCCTTCAACTGCACCAGAAATTTCAAATCCCGTATCATCTAAATTTTCAGGGTCTAATTGTTCACGATAACGATAAGTGACATCATAACTTGAACCTGGTGCTGGCTCATTTCCTGCGGGCGACCAATCAACATCACCAGCAGTTAAACGATAATCTGCATTTATATCAAATGTAGTGCCGCCCTGGGTTACTTCTACGATTTCAAGCACTGATTCATCAGGTAGTGGGTCAGTGCTACCTGTAAAAGCACCATGTGTAATTGTTACACTTCTTTCTGCGGTAATATCAACCCGATCAATAACATGGATAGGGCTATTGTTAGTGTTAAGGCGCATCACACCTTGACCGTCTGGCTGAAATGTGTGCGGTTCTGATTCAATAGTTGCTATATCGGGGTCTTCAGGGAAACGAACACGCAAGCCATAAGATAATTCAATCTCAAACCCGTTTACATGTGCTTTACCCTCGGCAATTACAAAAACTTGTTCGCCATTATCATTTTCAAGAAAACGAACTTTTAAACCAGATACAACATAAGAACCATTAGAATCACGGTCATATCTAGCCAAACCAGCCGTTACAGCATCCGATTGTGGAGGCGGTGATTGAATTATCAAAACGCCATTTTCAACATTATATACAGGGTAAAATTCCCCGTCACCTTCTGGTGTAATGCCTTCAGCTTCAAATCCCCAAGTAAGGGTTACTTGCAAACGTGCTGCACCTGGTTCTTGATAATTTCTTGTGCCAACGGCAGGGTCACGTAAGCCAGGGTCTTCAAGTTCAGTAACCGTAATTTCTTTATAGTAAACACCTATGCGAACACTTGCATTAGTTGGAACGGTAAAGGACGCATCACCAACAGTTCTTACACTTCCGCGCAAATATATTTTGCCTGGTTCAATAGTAGTATCGCCAGTATCAGGATTTACAACGATTGCCGTACCTTCGATTACGTCACCATCAGCAAAAAGAGCATCGCCAACACTGCGTAATTTTTGCAAAGAATTTTCCTGAATTTCGTTTAATTCAGAAGATTGTAGACCACGACCAGCCAAGAACATAGTACGGTCATAGTTCTTAGATGGGCTGAATCTGTTATAATATGTTTGTAATGTCATGGTTTATTTCTCCTAGAATGTAACGACAAAGCTAAAAGTCTCGCGGGTTGCAGCAGTTCTTACTAACGGCACGGTATGCTCAAGAACTAATAAAATTCCTGGGTCTACAACGTCTGCACCTTGAAAATACTCTTGCCCTGCTGGTAACAATTCATCAAGTAAGGTATTAACCATTATTCCAAGTTCTCTAACAATTTCACCTGGGCTATCTTCAAAATCGAAAGTGAAACGCATATGTAAGTTATTGGTGGGTTCGGCAACTGCGGTAAATCGACCTGTAGGAGTGATTAAATCGCCTTGTTCATCAGGCACACAAAACACCACTTCATCTACAACACGCCTTCCTATTTCATTTATTAATGCTTCGGCGGTAATATCTTCAGGTGGAGTATCAACTATATAAGATACGCTTACTGTATCATTTATTCCGATTGCACCAGTTGGAATGCGCGTGATAATTCCTGTTACACTATCAACCGAATAATCCGTTGTAGCTGTATAAGTGGTTTGTTCATCCTGGCTTTTAACAACCACATCTTTGACGTAAGTTTGTGTTAGATCGACCTGGTCATTGGCAAAAGTAAATTCTCCTGCGCGGTCATCTTCCCAATCGCTATTACCATTACCCCAAGCTAGGTGTATTGGTTGTGATTTAATACTTGCGGCCATAGCAGCGCGGCCAGATTGCGTAAGGATAGCCATAATTTATACCTCTTTATTGGTTAGGTTGATTTGATAAAAAAATCCCGCCTGGGAGTACCGCAGGCGGGATTCATTCGCTTAAATTGTTATTGTTAAAGTTACTGCATTTCTTGGGTATGCACCGTTTCTACATGTGTAGGTGTTGCATTCCAAGGTTGGTCTAAATGTTGGTAGCCATGCCAACCTTCCATGAAGGTATAAACACTTTCACAACCTAGTAATTCTCTCAAATTAATAGATGATTCCGTTGCTCCATCACTTCTTGAAACATTAGAATAATGTTCACTATCACCAGTTACACCATTAATAGCCTGATTATTAAACGGCGAAGGATAGCCATTTAACCGTTGTCTATTAGTAATGCGTCCAATGATGTTATCGGTATTACTCCAAGGTTTGTCTTGGTGTTTATGACCGTGCCAACCATCAACACCTAAATAACGACTTTCCTGTGATAAATCCCTAAGTATTATAGGGGATTCATGAGAAGCCACACTATCAATCAAAGCGGTTGCCGTGTATTCACTAAGCGTAATAGCACTATTAATAGTCTGGTCATTAAATGGCAAAGGATGACCATTTAACCATTGTCTATTAGTAATGCGCCCAATGATGTTATCGGTATTACTCCAAGGCTTATCCTGATGTTTATGATTATGCCAACCATCAACACCTAAATAGCTGCTTTCCTGTAATAAATCCCTAAGCATTATCGGGGATTCATGCAAGGTCACACTATCAACCAAAGCGGCTGCCGTATATTCACTAAGCGTAATAGCACAGTGTATTATTTGCTCGGTAAATTGTTCTGATTTTCCAATCAAAAATCTTTGCCAGCTTTCAGCATCAATATGGTTTTCAGCACCACCAACACCAGGATAAACAGGATTACTTGTTATATCCTTTTCAAGTATAGGCCTTGTTGATGTGCCAATAGCACTATCAATTGTAGCTGTAGTAAAATATTCGCTACAACCTTTACTGCTATGAACATGCTGGCCGTCAATTTCAACAAACTTTCCTTTGCGAAATTTCTCAACAATCTTTTTAATAACATTATCGGTGTTATTCCAAGGTCTATCAAGATGTTGGTGGCCATGCCAGCCATCTACACCTCTATAATCCCCATTACCGATTATATTTTTTAATAAAATCGGCTCATTAGCAAAATTTTCACCGCCTCTATCAGCTTTATAAAAAGCCTCAACATGCGAAATGTTACCATAAGCAATTTGATCTATAAAAGGTTCTGGCTTTCCACTTAGGAACCTATCAATAATGTTATCAACAATATTTTTAGTATTATTCCAAGGTCTATCTAAATGCCTGTGGTCATGCCAGCCATTAACACCAAGATAATCACTTTCACCAATAAGCTCTTTTAGTATAATTGGCCGTGATGATGGTACACTATGTTTTCTGTCTGATAAACGAGGCCAAATAATATGCTCATCATACCTGGATATAAATTCATGATGTTTACCGCCTGTAATAATCTGATCGTTAAGTACCTCGCTATTTCCTTTGTTATGGTACGTTTTAAAGCGTTCATTCAAAGGTACTGGTATTAATCGCCATACATTTTCAGATAGCTTTGCTTCTCCATCGTCAAGGGTAAATGTTTGTCCTGTTTCTTCAATCTTGTTAACAGGAAAGCAAGAATTTATATCACCTAACACCCAATTATCAGATAGTACAACTTGCGCTTTTGCAAATAACAAATGTGGTTCAATTTCACCATAAGGAGAAAAAACACCTATTTCATTACCTGCACTATAAATACGCCCATAACCGCCTCTGTGGTTTATGACATGTGGGCTGCTTACATCAAGCAATACTTGATCTAACCTATACACGTCCAATAAAACAGCATTAGCATGTAAGTTATGGTCATGCGCGTGTATTAACTTAGCAGCAGGAACAAGAGCATCAAAACTATTGCTTCTACCAAATGATAAAATGGGGCCGTCTTCAGTTAGTCTATTTCCTGAATAATCAGAAAGAAATGCCCCCCAATCACTATCATCAAGTATAAATCGCCTTATATCATAAGCGTCATTATACATTCGTGTTAGCCGTGTCCGAATTGGCGAGGATAAACGCGCTAATTCGATAACAGCATCAATAAATAAATCGTTTGGAACATCACCAGATATGCCAACTTGAAATTCTGCAAAATGCTCACCAGGTACTTCTTCTTCAACATATATTCCTTCAAGATTCGCCCATGATAAGGCAATTCTCAAAGATTCTGGTGTGCCGCGTATTCTTTGCCACTTTACGCCTTCGCGTATTGCTTTGCGTGGGTCAGGAAGCCAACGCAAAACTTCACCAAGCCCATACTCCCAAATCAACCAGGATAAAAATTGATCGGGAGGTTCACCAAGCTTAAAACCTTTGATTAATTCTACATCTGTTTGGTAATTGATCGCTTCCACCAAATGCTTTTCTTCTTTCGTAGCATTGGGGGGAAGTATATTAATCATCGATCTCTACCAGCTAAATTTATGGTTAAACTATTTAAAGCAACACAAGCGTTTTCATCCGCTATAATGTTTTCGATCGGAGAAGAAAGCTCAACCCTTTGCACACCATCTAAAAATAAATGTGCAACTATCCATGACCTTGTTAAATCCCAACCTAAGCCTCTTGTTTCGTCCAAATCTTTTATAAAAGATTGCCTGATTGTTTCTATGATATCCTCTTGTGTATTGGGATAAATATAAACATCCGCTACCACATCTACAGGCAAAATATCACAAGCGACAACCTCAACCGTATCAGTTAAAACCCTGATATCATCAGAGGTTACTATATTAGTTACATTCTCTAATACTTCCGCAGAGGGTAGACCGTTACCTTCTGTAGAAAGAACAGCAACCCGTACCCTTCCAAGTTCGGGAGAATCAGCCCGTGCATCTCTTACCCTTATATCCGCAGATAATGCATGAAAGCGGTAATGTGCGCTGCTTCCCGCTGTTGACCATCCTATAATCCTCTCCTGAATACGGCGGCGTAGTGCTTCGTCAGTTTCAAATACTAAACGCTCAACACCATAAAAAGCAGCCAAATGTTCAAGATCATTATTTTTAGCAAAAGCCAATAAATTAGCTCTGGCCGCATCATTGACCCTTTGCCTTATCAATAATTCTCTCCATGCTGCAACTTCCATTACTTTCATTGCAGGGTCGCTTTCAAGAAGATTTGTAAATTCAGGGTCACGCGCTACCAAATCGTCCTTCATACGCATTAAGATTTCTTCATAATCAAGCGTTTCAATAATATCAGGAGTATCTAAAGACGATATATCATTAATAATCATAGTATTATCCCATCAAGTCTTATTGGTTTTCCATTAGGCAAATAAATACCCCTAAGCAACAAGCTTACCTTTCCATTGTCTGTAATGGATTCTATTTGTACTTGCTCCAACTTAAACCGATGCTCCCATTTTTGTAGGGCTTCAGCCGTTGCCGCATATAGCTCAATTGCAAAGTCTTCAGTAGTTGGATTATCAACCAACTCAAATAATCTTGAACCATATTCACGCCGCATAACACGGCTACCTATGGGCGTTGTCAATATATCGACAATGGATTGCTTCAAATGGTCAATGCCACCTAAAGGTTTTCCTGTTATTTTATTCATTCCATACATAATACTTGTCCACTTATCTTTTCTATTTTACTGTGAACGTTTTTAACTAACTTCAAAAAGGAGCTTTCCCTATGAATAAAACTGAACTAATTGAGGCTGTTGCCAAAGATACTAAATTGACCAAAGCCGATGTTGCAAAGGTCTTAAATTCTGTTTCCGGTAATGTTACTAAAGCCCTCAAAAAAGGTAAAATCGGTGTAAAAGTAACGCTTCCAGGCTTTCTTACATTTGAAAAAGCAAAACGCAACGCCAGAAAAGGTCGCAACCCTCAAACTGGAAAAGAAATAAAAATTGCTGCTAAAACCGTTGTTAAAGTAAAAGCAGGTAAAACTATACAAGACGCAATAAGCTAATTTTAATTAGCAAAAACGTTACTACTTCCCTCCGCAACATTGGAACCACAATCCACAGGATCACCGATGCGCCCAATTGCTTTGCCGTTTACATGGACAGTTGATGACCCTGCGGCCAATATTCCGCTATGTGGCGTACATGTAGGGCACCCGTGTGGTTCCCACGCATCATTAAGCCGATGTGCAGCTATACCATTTACAAATACATTAGGGCTTGCGCTCACCGATTTACGCGCAGGGAAACAGCCGTGACCTGTACACAAGTCACCTAATCTTGTTACGCTTGGCATTATTTTTACTTTGTCTGAATGAAATTAATTGAGGGCTAAATAACAAAAATTTCTAGCCGAATCTGCATATGATTCACACCAACTTGTTATAAAGCTTCTAGTATTTGTATTAGATGAACGAGTGACTTTTTTTGCTCTATCTAAAAAAGAGCCTATTAACTCGTGCTTTGAGCTATCAAAATTACTTATAGTTTTTACATTATAATCAGCACTCACAACCCAAATGAATGTTTTTTTATCACCAGAAGCTTGTGCGCCTATTCTAAATTTTACTGTATCTTTTACCATGCTCGATACATCACTTTTTATTGCATCGCTAATATCAGTAATCACGTTTTCAGCTTGTGTTAGAAATGATGTATCACTGACTGCCGAAGTATTAATATAGATTTCAATTTCTCTATTTTCACCTTGGTACATTGTCACTTCACCAGCATCAGATGAAGCTTCTTGGATAGTTTTTATAAATTCTGCCTTTTCTTCTCCTAATTTTTTCTCATTTATTTCGTATTGTGCACTTATGAAGTCATCACGTACACCACCATCAAAATATAGAGCACCAAAAAACAAAACCCACAACCCAAACCAATACATGCCTACGGGCTTCTTGGTAGTATCAATTTTTTTCACTCCCGCAAATAAAACAGGAGAAGTATGCACAAGCAAGTAAATCATGCCAACAACAGCTATGGCGGGGATTATTGCTATATCTCCAATAGTTCCTATTAATGCCGCACCCAGCAGTATAAGGTATGTCCAATGCGTTGTTTTTAATTTTTCCTCTTCGGTTTGTTGAGGTTTTTCGTTTTCGGCCATAAATACCTATACTATTATAACTAAAGGGAATAATACCCTTCGGGAATTCAACCAACAGCATAGCAACCTACCTATATTTTTAATTTAAGTCAATGCGATCTCCTGCAAGTTTAATTCCTGAAGCAGTTACAACGATGGATGACCCACCATTTTTTATTTCAATTTGTGCGTCCACCATTGTTATAGTTGATGCGCCTATGATTAATTCAATACGGCCAGCACTATTTACATTAGCCGTTAATACATGATTTTCTCGGTCATATTGTATAACCGTTCCATCTTTATAAACCGTCTTATGAACCTCTGGGCTATCAGCAGGGGCAGAATGCGCTTGTTGATAAACAGACGGCAATATAACCGCCTGGTTTATTTCACCAGAAGGAGCAAGAACAATAACTTGCTCGCCAATCTCAGGCGACCACCAGGTATTATCAAAACTTGCTCTACGAGCAAGCCAAGGTAGCCACTCTGTAGTAATATCTCCAATTTCTACCCGTAATTTGGCATTTGGATAATCAGCTTCAACAACTTTTCCAAGTTGAATCAAATTGCTAATACGCCTGTCCAAATCCATTAATGTAAACTGATCTTCCATCATGCAGGTAACTCACCTTCTAATACAGTGTAATCACTCTCAAACTCTTCACCTATCTTAGGCGCATAACCAATAAAGATAGTTTCAGGTCTGACACTTTCACCATCCCAGATAGAATCGCCAAGATGAAACTCATGCTCCCATTCAACAAGCCACACATCGTAAGCATCAAGTTCAGGACTAAAACCATCCGAACCCACCGCAACTAATTTAGCTGTAGTAACGTCTACGCCAAAATTATTACAATGAATGATACGCGCAACTTCAGCCGCTAACTCCCTTACTTGTAACTCACTACCTTCTTTATCTGCTACAATTACCCTTGCTTCAAACCTGGCAATAACTGCAAGCTGTTGGGTGCCTGGGTCGCTGCCTGGTTCTAAAGATGCAAGATCAACAAACACAGCAGGAACAGCAACAGCAGCACGCAGTTTAGGATAAAATCCCGATGTTTGAATGCCAGCAATTTTGTCTGTAATCTCTACAATAATAGCGTTATGCAAATCGGTTATAATGCTCATCGTTTTTTCAACAAAAAATTAAGTTCCTGTCTAAATATTTCCTCAAACCGTTTATTTATACGACTATCTAAAATATTTTTTATTATTTCAGAGGCTTCTGGTTCAAGTTTTATATATTTTGTTCTTAAAGGGACTCTTTCTTTCCCCTTTCTTTTATAGATGCCTGGCACTTTGGCAGAAGGCATTTGCGCTACAAAAGCCCCTTCAAAAAGGAAGGATTTTACTTGCGCCCCTTTGCGTGTTTGCCTTAAAGTACCTATCTTTCCAGGGTGAATACCACGAAGATTGGCACGAACTCTAGCCTGTAGGTTATTTCGAGCCGCACGCAACATATCTATACGCTCTCTAATAACTTTTTGAGGTATACGCCTTTCTTTGCTTATATCTTTTGTGGCATGAGTGCGAAGCCAAAGAGCTGTTTTATTCAATGTTTTAACTGCGGCAAGTAAAGCCTGTTTCTCGGTCGCTTGCAAATCAGCAATAACCTTGTTAACGCGTTCTCGCCCTTGAAAATCAATTGATAAAACTTTACTCATGTCATTACCATTGCATCAACATCCCATGTTCGACGCTCTAAGTTTCTAAGGGGTTCGCCAAAAATTTGATAAGCAACACCGTCAAAATTAATAATATCGCCAGCTTGGGGCTGCGCCACATCATCTATAAGAATCTCAAATTTGGCTGTTTCACCAACCATACGACCGTCGCCAAAATCATATTCAACATCGGAAGAAAATTTGAGAGCCGTTATAGAGATGGGGGCAAGCCCTTCACCAGCATAATTAATTTCAACACCTAAATGCTCTAGGCAATCACCCATCGCCCTTTCAAGAAGTTCTCTGCTATCGCCCATTGGAAAACCCTAAGCTGTTAATTTAACCAATACACCAGGACGTAAGCAAAGAGGCAAAGGATTAGACTGTGTATGAATATCCGTACCTCTTTCAAACTTGCGAGATTCCTGTTTAGCGTAAATTGGTCTTCCTAAAGTATTAACCGCTTCATTGAAATCACCAGGTGCAAAATAATTTTTAAAGGTTTGTGCTGTTCCTATAGGGAAGCAATGACCTTCATCTTGTGCAATAAAGCGTCTTACATTACCGTCAGGATCACTTGCTTCAGCATTATACTCTTCAAAAACTATACCACCAAAAGCAAATCCATTACGCATATCTTCACGTAATGCTCTACCTTCCTGCCATCTCTCATAGGCCTCTTTCACATTGGCATGTGAAGTAAGCGCATCAAAAAATTCAGGACTTACTAAAGCATGAATACCATTCATGAATTCACCACGTAAGTTCTTTTCAATGTGACGTTTTACATCTAGGCATTTTTTCTTAACATTTGTACCAGCAGTACCTAATGCAAAACTGATTGTTTTTGGTGCAATCTCAAATTCATCATAAAGATTCACTAATTCAGACCCGTCAGCATCAAGAATGATACCTTTTAACGCTCCAATACGAAGGTGCTCTAAGGTAATAGCGTGTTTGTCACGCATAGCTTGTAAATGATCGGCAATAACTTCAGAGAGTTCTTTTACCTGATCTTCTGCCCCAAATGCCCTGATACCTTGCACTTCTTCTGGAAGTACAACATCATCATGCGGAATATGGGGTATATTAAAGCTGCGTAGCTTTCTTTTACCTCTACTACCAACAGTACCAGGGCTACCAGGTGTTTGCGTAGATAATAGATTTAATATGCCGTTGTTTTCCTCAATGGCAATAGTCCTAAACCTTACGGGCTTTGGACGGAAAAGACGAAGTTGACCAACACGGCCATAGTTATTTGGCAATATATTAATAGCATCGGTTAATGATGCCATATTAAATGCTGCGCTATCAAATGGATTATTCATAGACATTGGTTATGCTCCTTTTCTTATTAAGATTCCTAATTGCTTTAACTGACCGGTTGCTGTTGCCAACTGTGCAGCGTTAATACTTCCAGGCCATACAAGACCGTTATCAGAAGCAATGGCATGACGCGCCACCATCCAAGAGGCTGTATCACCACCTGAAGCATCAACATCATTTGCAATAACTCCGGCTGCAATTTCGCTTCCATCACTTGCCCCAGGGTTTAAGGCAGTTATTTTGCCATCAGCGGTTAAAATGCCAACGACAGTACCAACAGCCAAATTTTGACCATTAGCAACAGTCACCTCATCGCGTGAATAAAGGTTAGGTGCTTCATATTTTAGTACATCACCTAAACGGTTACTTTCTGTAATTGTAGTCATTTTTTTCTCCTATATTTTTGACTGTTTAGCTTGTTCAGCCCTTGCTTCTGCTGCTTCAAGAACTGGATTTTTTTCTTTAACATCAGGTGCAGGGGATGTTTGGGAATGAATTTCTGGCTGCTGGTTTTTATTAGCTAACAGTGTCATCAATTCATCTTTAGCTTGCTCTGGCGTGATAGCCCGCTCAATAAAAGAGCTAAGTTTGTCAGGCATTCCAGCAAGTTCACACGCTTTTGATAATTCTGCTATTTCTGCGAGACAGGCTTTACGTCCTTTTGCCTCGGCCTCACTTGTAATAGCATTCACATCAACTGGTGCTGTATTACTTGCAGACTCAGGTTCAGGTGTAGGGGTTGTGTTTTCCTGTTCAGAATTTTCTTGCTCAGGATTTTCTTTTTCAGATATAGAAGTTTTTGTAGTCATAATGTTACTCACTTGTTTGGGTTGAAATTCTTGGATCATAGATTCGAGTGCTTCTGGCAAAGTCATAATTGAATCTGCCAGCCCTGCACTCAGGGCATCTTCTCCGAAAAACAAAGCCGCTTCGGTATTTTTGATTTTTGCATGGGGTATACTCCGGTTACGTGAAACAAGATCGGCAAACATGCCGTACAAACGATCCACTTCTTTCTGCAAGACTTGTTCTGCTTCAGAAGTAAGCTGCTCATGGGGGTTAAAATCATTTTTTCTGTTGCCAGCAAAAATGGTGGTATATTTAACTCCCAATTTTTCATCAAAAGATGATTGGTCTATATGATTGGCAATGACGCCAATACTGCCGACTCCGCCTGTACGGGTGACAAAGATTTTTTTTGCTGCGGAAGCTATGGCATAAGCTGCTGAGTAAGCTTCTTCATTTGCTACCGCCCAAATAGGTTTTATTTCTCTTGCAGTATATATTTTGTCTGCAAAATCAAACAACCCTGCAACTTCGCCACCTGGACTATCTATGTCCAATAAAATGCCTTGTACTTCGCTATCATTCAGCGCCTGGGAAATAAGTTCCTCCAGTGCTTCATAACTAGTAAAGCCAAAGAAAGAATCAAATAATCCAGACCTTTTACTTAATGGCCCGTGAATAGAAATTATTGCGATACCTTCATAAACAATGTATTGCTGCTTGCTGTCCGTATGACTAAAATCTAAAGCCTGGGCATCAACTGAAGCTTCTTTGTTAGATATTGCCAAATAATCAAATGCTTTTCGCTCAAGCATCATTGGGCGGCCTGTGACCAAGCCACCTAAAACATGTGTCTTATCCATAATTTTGCTCTGTGTTTATATTAAGAACGTTTGGATTGGCGGGGATCAGAATCATATTCTAATCCCAAACCATCGGCTCGCTGGTTATCAAGTGCAATTTCGTTATCAATGTCTTCAGCGTCATAACCAAGTTCTGATACCACCTGGGAACGACTCTTAAAGCCATTTTTGACCGCCATCTGTTGCGCTTTCTGATCTTTTAACGGGTCAACCCAATCCCATCCTTGAGGAATCCATTTAACAGATCGGTACTTCCTGTTATTTTCTGGTAATGTTAATTCACCAGATAGGACGGCAAGCTGTAACCACCTCTGCCATACAGGGCGACACAGCTGAAAAATCATAGTATGACGCTGCAACATTTCACAACGCCTTCTAAACTCAATTAGACCAGCCCTTATCGATGAAAAATTAACTTGTGTTAAATCACCTGTAAGCTGCTCATAACTGATACCCATGCCCATAGCAACAAAGCGTAATTGCTGGCGCATAAACCCTTCATAAGAAGAGCCAACATCTGAAGGGTCAGAGAATTTTATATCTTCTCCTGGCTCTAAAAGCTGGACAGTTCCAGGTTCTAATTCAGCCAGTGCCATACCTTCTTCATTTTCCGCACCTTCACCCATCAAATTACTTTCAGGGTCGAGCCTGGTAATAAAAGCAGCAAAAAGTGCGGCTGTTTTTTTTCTTACAAGTTCAGCATCGTCATATTGCTCAAGTTCATACAACTTCAGTAAAACCTTGCTTAACCATGGCACACCACGAATTTGACCCAATCGCATTGGTTTATAAATATGCAACATTTCTGATGCAGGAATACGAATTGATTCACCATTACTAAATAAGGAATTTTCACCAGGATGTTCCCTATAAAAATGATATGCTACCCGTTCGTTATCCTTATTAAATTCAATGCCTCTTTTAACTACATTGCCATTAGAAAGGATCATATCTACAGAATCGTTAAGATGTTCTGCTTCAAGTGCTTGCAATTGTAGTGGTACGACAAGGCCACTATTCGGTTTTACCCTAAAACGGACAAAACACTCACCACCCTCAAGCATCGATTGGCATATCATGGCTTGCAATCCATAAAAATCACAAACTCCATTAACATCTGCCTCATCTTTCCACTCAAGCCACAACTCCTGTAAATCTTCTTTAAAAGAAGAATCAGGTGCTTTTGATTGTGGTTTAATACCAGTGCCAATACAATTCGTTACAATTGAATCAATTGCGTTGCTGGCAGCAGGATTATTACGTACTGCACTTCGTGAACGATTGCGTAATGTTTCTAAATTAGCAGCAAGCAAGCTATTAACTGACTCACTACTAGGCCACCAATTTTTTAGTCGCTTTCCACTACCCGCAGCATCCCAGGCATTTGCAAAGAAATGTTTTCCTTGTTTTTTAAAACGGGTAGTAAGTTTTTTCACTGTTTTTAATAATGCCATATCATATCCCCTTACTGGAGATAATCTGAATACGGCGCTTACTACGTTTAACAGTAGATTGTACCTGTAGATTTATACGATCACGTAACGTAATTAGTTCACTTAATTCAACTTCGGCATATTTAACAACGTGGCCATCATGCGCTACTTGTACAACTCTTTCACCAGTTTGTAGTTTAGCGATCGCCTCTTCAATACGTTCTAAATCTTCTAATGTGTAAGTCATAAATCATCCTATAAAACTGCTGCGCCTCACTTTTCTTCGAGACTGTTTTGTTAATGACTTAGAAGGCTTAGTTGCATGATTCGCTGATGTTACAGACGTATCTTTTTCAAAAGTTGCAGCTAACTTATCCCATTTTGTATCATTCCAATGATCTATACCCAAAGCGGCTGCCGCAGCGCGAGCATAGACTCGACAATCTAATGCCTCGTTACGTTCACGTACTTTTTGCCATTCTCTTTTAGGATAGCCTTTAACAATCTTAGTCACTAACTGTTCGGCAGTAAGTTGTTTAAAATATTCGGTATCGTATTTTGGAAAATGGCAATATCCACTTGGACTCTCGCCATCTTCATCTTTGGTGAGCTTCAGCCAGTGATACAATTCTGATTTTAAAATTGAGACACCCACGGGCCAAACACGAGCACCACGTTTTAATTTTCTGCCTCGCGACGTAACATCAACTTTTGTTGGTGAACCTAAAGCGGCAGTTGCTTGATCACGACCTTTTACAGCCATTACCCTTGATACCGAATGTTTGCGTGTCCAGTTATACACCTCTTGTGTGGCATATCCTGAATCAACGGCAAGCATCATAATGTTTAGATCAATACCGCTTTCATGCTTAAAAGGTTCAAGTAAAAGCTCGGTTAATTTATCCCAAACTTTACCTTCGGCTGGATTACCAAGCAGTACATTATATGCAACTGACCATGTTTCTTTATTTCTTCCCCAAGCAACAACTTCAACCTCGATGCGGTCTTTTTGAATGTCAGCACCAGCCGTAAGAAATAAGCCACGCATCGGAATAGTATTTATTTGGTAGTCTTCTGCACGCTCATAAATACGTTCCCAATCAGGAGCATCGCCTTTATCCTGCCAAGGTTCACCCAAAGTCGTGTTGTACCAAACCTTTAAAAGTTGATCGTTATCTGCCGCAGTAATGTATCTTTCAACTGCATCAGACCAAGAGAACCAGCCAACAGGTGAATAGAGACTTGATAAATGAAAACCAGCTACTTTACCGTTGCTAATGCCTTCGGCTCTCCACTCTCCACGCTCTAGCATCCATGTTTTTTGGTGGTTCTCTATATGATAACCACAATGTTCACACACATATCTAGTAGTGCTAGGGTCTTGACCCTGCCATGTTATTTGTGTCCATTTTAACTTTTGATATTCGTTGCATTCAGGGCATGGTAAGTAAAAATAACGCCTGTCAGACGCTTCAAACTCCATTTCAATTCTGCATAACCCCTGAATTGTCGGAGTTGATACCATTAATATTTTTCGTCTACTAAATGTAGCCGTTCTTTGGATAGCTAGAGATACAGGATCGCCTTCACCGTCTGCATCACCTGGATAAGCCGAAACTTCATCCAAGAACAAATAACGCACTGGCATTGACCGCAAACCCACAGCGGAGTTACTACCTGTAACAACCACTATTCCACCTGGGAATTCTTTAGATTGTACCGTATTGCCTGAATCACGAGAACGAGGGTCTTTTACCCTGCCAGTTAATACAGGTGTGTCATCAATAAGTGGCGCTAGTCGTCCTTTTGACCAACGTTTACCAAGTTCAACAGTTGGTTGGACGACTAACATTGGGCCTGGTGCTTGGTCGATTACATAGCCGACCCAATTACCGCCCATCTCTGTAGCCCCAATTTGTGCGCCTTTCATAAACGCCACCCTTTCAATAGGGGAGGCAGGGGACAAGCAATCCATAATATCTTTCAAGTATGGAGTGCGTGACGTTCTCCAACGTCCAGGCTCACTTGAGGCAACTTGTGATAAAACCCTGTATTCGTCTGCCCATTCTGAAACTTTTACTAATGGGTCAGGACGCAAACCAGAATTAAAACCTTCATCATAAATTTTTGCTGCGTCACTCATTGGTCAAACTCTCTAAAGCTAATCGAATTTCTTTAGTCAAAATCTCGTGCATTTCCGTTTCATCCGTTATGGATGTAAGCAGTGATGCAATACGATCAGGAATATTTAAGAGGCTATCCCTTACAATCCGCGCTTTATCAAATGCAGCTTTTTTTACTTCCTCCGCATCGATCAATTGACCTATTTCTGTTTTCGCTTTGGCTTCAAGGAGTTTGCCCTTTTCTTGCTCATTTTTTATGCGAGTAACTAAAAGCTTCTTAGAAAGTTCGGAAGCCTCTAATTGAGTCTCACAACCTACAACAACATTGGCAACGCCATTTTTCTTGCTATGTCCATTAGTACTGTTTCCATTTACTTTAGGTTCACGGGTTAAATCACGAATAGAGGCTAAAATTACATTAGCCGTTTCTTCATTGATTTTGCCGTCTTCTAAAGCTACGGTTCCCTTTTTTACTAATTCGTGTGCATACTGACGCGAAAATCCGTTGCGCCGCGCCCATTCTGCTTGAGATATTAAAGCCATGTTGTTTCATCATCATTTATCTACCGTTGATCGTTAATGAGCCGTCATAACAGCACATTCTTTTTTCATTATTGCCCTGCCTATGATCTCAGGTATTTGTGGAACAACCGCATTGCCTAAACCCATAAGCCTTTGTTTATATGTGCCGCCTTCAGTCCATCCAAAAGGAAAACCCATAAGCCATTCAACCCAATCAGGATTTAACTTGTCGTTAGCAAGTCTAGGGATGTCTGGTTCAATTCCCCATTGTTTAAGTCCTTCGTTGTCTCTGTAATCGGTAATGGCTGCTCCTTCGATGAGGGTCTTGCTCGTTGGTAGTTCTCGCCATTCTTCATTTTCTGCAAGTCTGTCTTGGAATAGGGGAAGTCCGACGACTGCAACAACATCTCTGTCAATGTCGGCGATCTTAAAACGTTCTTTCCTTCCATCACCATTTTTTCTGGTGGCCTTGCTTTGGATATTCTTGCATCCATTGCCGTTGGCGTTGGAAACATCTTTACCGATTTTGGCAGACAATCGAACCCGCCTGGACCATTCCAATCTCGCGCGAGAGGGGTAGGCCACAATCCAGATGCGATCTCTCCTGTGAGGTGCACCAATGGCGGAAGCTGGAATACAATGCCATTCTGCATTATACCCGATCTCCCAAAGATCGTACAAGACGGTGACAAGTCCGTTACTACGAAGATTTGCCACGTTTTCCGCAATTGCATAATCGGGTTCAAATTCATCAATAAGCCTCTTAAATTCTTTCCAAAGCCCTGAACGTTCACCCTCAATTCCTGCTTGCTTACCAGCACAACTTATGTCTTGGCATGGAAACCCACCTGCTATTACATTTGGGCTTTCAATTCCATGCTCTGCAAACATTTTGCGGTTCAATTCGCAAACGTCAGGAAATACAGGCACATCAGGCCAGTATTTGTTTAAAAGTGTCTTTCCATATTTTGCCATCTCACAAAATGCTATGGTTTCCATACCTGCTTTTTCCAAGCCAATAGAAAACCCGCCTATGCCTGAAAAAATATCAAGCACCGATAATTGTAATTTCTGCATATTGTGTAATCCCAATAAAAAAGCATGGGATTACACCCATGCTACCTATGTTCTGGTCGTATCCATTCTTTCATTCGTGGCGGTGTTATACTGCCACCAATCATGCACTCGGCTTCTTCTACTGTTAAATCGCCAGCATCAACTTTCTTGCGTAGTTGCGTTATTTCACCTTCGGATACCCAACGCCCCCATGTTGTTAATGTTGGCCATAGTAAAGGTTTGCTAAGGTCTGCAACTGTACTTGTTACCTGCAGTAACTGAAAAGCTATACCGCCTTGCATTACTCCTGATCTCCCAAGCACAGCACAAGAAGGGCATAAATCCGTCACAACAAAAATCTGCCACTTTTCTGATAAGCTCTTTCTTTGCATGTTTCATACTTCCCAAAATAAAAAAGCACTGGAAAAATCCAGTGCTTTCAAATCAATTCAAAACCTGCAAAGTAGCATCTATAAAATCATTCAGCTCTCATAACGTTTTAGTAATTCAGATATATCTTTAGCTCTCCATGCTTTTGTCTTCTTACTTAAACTTACAGGCTTAGGGTAATCTCCACTCTTTACGCCTTCTAACCATTCTTCCTCACTTACTGGAAAGACTGTTAAGATCACATCAAGCTCAACAAATCCAACTTCAGGTATTATACGTTTACTAAGATGTTTCCGTGGCTTTAATTTCTTTTGTTCTTCTTCCTCTTTTTTCTTCTTTTCACGCTCTCTATCTTCAAGGATGTGCTGTATAGGATGATTGCCAAATTGTTTTGCAACAAAATTTTGTGCAAAAACCCATAATGTTTCAATATACTCAACCTTTTGTTCATGCGTCATGTCAAATTTTTCCATGTACTTCATGTATTTTTCTTTATCAAGGATAGCCATATTCAACCAATTATTTAAAAAGGTTGATGGTACATTTTTTAAAGATTGTCCTCAACTTATAAAAAACAAATCTTCTAGCCATTTATTTCATTCAGTGCTACCCTCAGTAACGGAGTTGTAAAAATCAATAATAAATTTTGGTTATACAGATTTTGGGGTAAAGTTTTCCTTTGCCTCAAAATTGTAATTTTATCTCTAAACAGAGTAAATGCAGAAGTATAAAGCTCCTGTTTTTGCTCCTTTAAAACGCTAGAATTTGGCTTATACCGTGGGTTGCAGGCATCTTGACAATGACTATTCTTAAATCTAAAATAGTTCTATTACCGTCAACCACGGCGCACCATCCTACGCCGTTGGCTTCGGATGGCTTACGCCAGTAGCGATGGTGGCCAGAGGAATTCCTTGTTCTTGACACGCTAGTATCAGAGCCATATGCTCTGCCCTACTTTTTTCCTGCTATGACATTGATGAGGTTGGTAATGAAGCAAGAGATAGAACACGATATTGCTACTACCAGTGCCACCTACGGTCTTTCAGACGAACAGCAACAGGTGCTTGTGCAGGCACTAAATGATGAAAACCGAGTTGAAGTGCGTCGCTTGGTAAGAGACATGCATGCTGCTGACATAGCCGATTTCATTGGTCTTATTCAAGGTGCTAAACGGACGCTTTTTATTGAATATATAAGGAAAAATTTTGACCCAGAAATTTTCCTTGATTCAGATTACGACACCAAAGAGGCAATTATTGAGCAGCTTGGTATTGAAGAGAGTGCCGAAGCTATTGCAACACTTGATTCAGATGATGCTGTTGATGTTATAGAAGATTTAAATGAAGGTGATCAGCAAGACATTTTAGAGGCAATTGAGGATAAACAACAACGGGCCGAGCTTGAAGAAGGTCTGTCATATCCTGAAGATAGTGCGGGTCGACTTTTAGAGAAGCAGTTTGTGTCAGTGCCTGAGTTTTATAATGTAGGGCAAACGATCGATCATCTTAGGCAACTGGATGATGGACCATCAGACTTTTATGAAATATTTCTGGTGGATCCAGCTATGAAACCTATTGGTGGGGTGATGCTGAGCCGAGTAATGCGCTCGCACAGAGATATTAAGATGCGTGATTTAATGCGTGATAATATCAAAGTAATTAATGCTACTATGGACCAGGAGGAAGTGGCGTTTATTTTTAGACAATATGGTTTGGCTTCTGCGCCAGTGATTAATGATGAAGGTCGTATGATTGGGGTGATTTCGGTTGATGATGTGGTTGATGTGATGGCAGAAGAGGCGCATGAAGATATTATGCATTTGGGGGGGATCAGCGAAAGCGATTTACATACGGGATTTTTTAAGACAGCAAAGCGTCGTTTTCCTTGGTTGGTTGTGAATTTGATTACTGCGATTATTGCTTCTATTGTTATTGCAATGTTTGAAAATAATATTGCTGCCTTAGCATCCTTGGCAGTGTTGATGCCTATTATTGCTTCTATGGGCGGGAATGCCGGTACCCAAACACTTACGGTGGCAGTGCGTGCCATTGCAACCAAAGAGTTAACAGCTGCTAATGGAATGTATATTGTAGGTAAAGAATTGCTGGTTGGTATGGCCAATGGATTAGCGTTTGCTGTGATAACGGGTCTGATGGTTTATGGCTGGTATGCGGATATATGGTTGAGTATTGTGTTTGCAATTGCAACAATTCTTACAATGTTACTTGCAGGTTTTGCAGGTGTTGCAATACCACTTGGTTTGGTGCGTCTTGGGGTTGACCCTGCAATTGCATCAAGTGTCTTCTTAACCACAATTACAGATGTGGTTGCGTTTGCTAGTTTCTTGGGGTTTGCTGCTGCAGTATTACTCTAGGGTTGGTCATCTCATCTCTTGAAAAGCAATAATGTTTAATGTAGTTTGGCATAAATAATAGTAATGCACTTATTTTGAGTTGAGTAGTTTATGCCGTATGATCTAGAAGATGCTTTGGCTGTCCAAGCATTATTAGCGCTAAAGCAGCAAGATGATTTAGATTTGGAACCTTTTCTTCAAAACATAATATTCGATGATGTGAGTAGGCTAGCCCAAACGTCATGGCCTGTGCTCATGCAACATATAGGAAAACAGGCTGAGAACTTTATTCGTGAGCTTGTTGATGATTTGCTTAGTAAGCCTGATGTTGCTAGTAAAGATTATTGTCTTCATTTATACCATTTAATCGATCACTTAACTTCACAAGAAAATCCTGATGACGCTTTAATGATGTTCCTGCATCAAGCGGTTCGGGGCGAAAGCCTGGTTGAATGTATGGATGTATTTATATGTAGTTGTTATACTGTTTATGAAGAAGAAAAAATTGAAGAGATGACGGTCAGAATGATGATACAAGATGTTATTCAGCGTTCTGAAGTCTTTTCGCTCGGAGATAAAGATTGGTTAATTGGTAATATGGCACAGCAAGAGTATGGACATAATGATCCTGGTGCGATGGCAGATGACGAGATGTCAGATGAAGAGGATGTACAGATGGGGTATTGTGCTGAACAAGGTCCTTTTGAACCTGTGGAAGGTGCCCAAATTTCTGTGGTTGGAGGGCCAGGTACGTCTGTTTCGCTCATAGGAACTACTGGTCTTCCGGTGGTGGGCCCATTTAGGCTATTGTAAGGCATGATGAAGTTACGGGGTTCATATTTTCATTGCTCAAATACTTGTCTGCTTTATGATGGCTGGTGTTAAGCGTGTTGCAAGAGTATAGATTATGACAGATTTGGAACCTTTAAAAAAAATGGCGGTGCGCTGGATTGACGCACGCACAGATGATGAAGCGTCTGCGTATTTAGAGTCATGGAAAGGTAGAGGAAAGACTGGTCACGCGGACCTGGTGTTATTCTGGGACACTCCTGATATGCTGAGTCACATAGCGGCTTATTGTTATGAGCACAATATTGTTATGCAGCCACGTGGAGGTGGAACATCACTTAATGATAGTGTACGTCCCCCGACTGATGATGAAGACGACAGGGTTAAGGTAGTGCTGGTGTCTTTATACAAACAAATTGAAATCTTTGAAGAAGACGGCTTGGTACGAGTAGGTGCTGCAGTTACTCCGTTTCAGTTGAATGAAATTTTAGCTCAAAAAGGAATGGTAGTGAAAGGTTGTGATACTGGCGCTAAAGAAAATAGCCAGTTTGGTGCAATGTTTACAACCAATACCGGTGGTTCAACAGCCGAAGTTGAAGGATCTTTGCTCAATAATGTAGTTGGTATGCGTGCAGTTATGGCAGATGGCCAAGTGTTAGATGATCTTCGCCTCACTCCCAAAGATAACGCCAGTGCCAACTTAACTAAAATGATTGGGTATTTACATTTTCCGGTGGTGTTAGTAACTGATTTAATGCTCAAGCTTTCGCCTATCACTAAGCAACGAGAAGCCATATGGATCGGCATAGATTCAGTAGAGGTAGCTCATCATGTTAGAAGGTTTTTGGTAGATGCCTTAGCAGATATGGTCATTAGTATTGAAATGATAGAAGCTGGTGCGCTTCATACAGTATTTGAGCATACTCAAAATGTACGAAATCCTTTGTCTGGTGTTGACCCCATCACACTTTATGTTCAGGTAGTATCACCCATGGAGCGTGAACAGTTTGATTTAACATCTATATTGCAAGAAATATTAGTGGCGATGATTGACCAGCTGGGCGATAAGATTGATGCATCAAAAGTGGTGATGGCACAAGACCAAACTCAAGCAGATAATTTTCATCATATTCGGCATCATATTACCATTAGTGCAAGTATGGAAGCTAAGTCAAAAGGTGCAACTATAAAAGGTTATGATATAAGCGTGCCGCTATCAGCGATCTGTCGGGTTATGCAGCAATTAGATGAACTGATGCAAATACATTTGCCTGGGGCTCAGGTGCGCCGATTTGGTCATTTTTTGGGTGGTCGATTTCACAATAATGTTCAGATTCCAGACGATACAGACGTCAGTCAGATAGAAGCGTTTTCACATGGTTTGGATGATATTATTGCTTCGGTAAATGGCTCTATTGCTTCAGAGCATGCACCTGGTCGTGATTTGGTATCGAGGCTTCCTAGAATTCGTCCACATGTTTATCGTCATATGCAGGCGTTTAAGAAGCATTTTGATCCCAAATGTTTAATTGCACCTGGGGTTGGAGTTGCTAAACAATAAAGAAGAATTACGAAGTTATGATTACTATTACACCCACACAAGCAATGCGCTGGATTGATGCACTATTGATGCCTTTATCCATTATTTGCGGTGTCTTTGCATTATGTGGTTTATATGCGGCTCTTATCAGTTCACCACCTGATTATCAGCAAGGTGACGCAGTACGTATGATGTATGTACATGTTCCAGCTGCTTGGTTGGCGTTGGGTGGGTATATGTTTTTAGCCTCTATGAATGCGGCTGGGCTTATTTGGAAAAACCCTCTTAGTTATACGATAGCTAGTTCTTCAGCCCCAGTTGGTGCTTGTTTTGCCTTTATATGCTTGGTGACAGGTTCAATTTGGGGAAAGCCCATATGGGGAACTTGGTGGCAGTGGGATGCTCGGTTAACATCAATGCTGGTGTTATTTTTCTTTTATCTTGGTTATATGATGCTGGTGGCAGCCTATGATGATCGTGTAAAAGGAGAAAAAATGGGAGCTATCTTATCGTTGGTAGGGTTGGTGAATGTTCCTATTGTAAAATTTTCCGTTGATTGGTGGAATACATTACACCAGCCAGCAAGTATTTTGCGTTCTGGTGGAATATCAATTGCTACTGAGATGTTGGTGCCATTATTGCTGATGTTTGTGACGAATATATTGTTGTTTATAATCATTACGGCGCTAAAAACGAAAACACAGTTGGTGCTAAGAAAACACCAACGTAGGCAAATCTCTAAGGTATATCAGTAAAAAAATCTTTACTTCGTGCTCAAAAGGTATTAGATGCATAGCCAGGACTTACGCTATAGTGTTTTCTTGCTTGCTATTGTAGGCGCAAAACAGTCTTTATTGTGTACCTGTTTTGATAGTTTTTTATGAATGAGTTTAGAAACATACTATAAACGTAGGTTTTTGTAGCATTATTGTTAATTTGCTTGGGAGTTTAGCTGTTATGGCATATGTGGTAACTGAAGCATGTATAAGATGTAAATATACTGACTGCGTAGAAGTATGTCCGGTGGATTGTTTTTATGAAGGTGAAAACATGCTGGTTATTAATCCGGATGAATGTATAGATTGCGGTGTATGTGAGCCAGAATGTCCAGCAGAAGCCATTGAAGCAGAGAGTGAAGATAATGTGAAGTGGTTAGAAGTGAATCGTGAATTTTCTGAGAAATGGCCAAATATTACGGTTAAAAAAGACCCAATGGAAGATGCTGACGATTACAAAGATACTCAAAATAAGTATGATGAGCATTTTTCTGAAGAACCTGGTGAAGGTGACGAGTAGTTTTTGTAGTTAAACACAAAAGCTAAATGGAATTCCTATAATATTATCATCATAGTAATTTATCTTGGTGCCATTGTGTATTACCAAGCCTAGTGGGCGTTGGTGCTGCTCTGTAAATGCTTAGTTAAGATACTAATTCATTGTTAGTTTGTGTTATTTGTGTTACATAAGTGTATAATTTTATGTTAGGATATTTTATGCAAGCGCGATGGAGTCAATTATTACTACGGTCTGCACGCCAAACAGTTTGGGTGCAAAGAATGCGAGTGCACCAACATGCACAACAACAGCCTACAGTTCCTGATGCATCGAGGATACAAGCAACCATAGATAAAAAATGGGGGCCACATCAACAGCAATTGCGTGAGTTAGTTGCGCCCTTTGCTAAAGATGATGCTGATTTATATGACATTGCTAAAAAGTCTGTATCACACAAACTAACCGATCGTTTTGATGTATGGCGTCGTCATGCAGGCAATGCAAGCAAGTTGGCGAAAAGTGAACTAGGGCCTGAGGTTGCTCGTCATTTTTATTGGCATCCACATGTGAAGAATACTTCATGGCAACCTGTGGGTGGTAAAAAATTATGTGATGATGATGTTGAGCAGTTAGTGGCGTATGGCCGTTTCTTCTACGATGCTGTTGTAAGACCCTATGCGAATGAGTTTGCTCAAGGTGTATTTAAAATTAAGGAAGGTTTCATTCCGCATGATGCCTTTAAAGAGTCAGTGCTAGTAAATTTATTTGCAGAGATTGGGTGGTCAGCGGGCCAACTTTTAGCGATGGCTGCTCAGTATCGTAATCACCGGGTTAAGGTAGAAAATGATATTTATGTTCATAAAGAATTGTCCCAAAGTCCTGAGTTAGCGATTGATGATATTACTCATTGGCAGCCATTAACACACATACAGTCTTTTGAATATAACGGTCAGTCTTTTTCGTTGCGGTGTTATTCAACGTTTGATGAGCTGGATAAAGCATCGGCTAGAATTTTGCATTGTTTTAGAAATTTTTCAGTGATGAAAAATAGTATCCATATGTGCCATATAGGGCGCAGCGCCATTCTTGAAACTATTGATCCTTCTGGTAATGATATGATTATTACCCTTTATATTAGAAAAGGCAAAGGAGGAATATCGTTTGAGGTAGCTGAGATTGCGCTTGAAGACATGCCTAAGCCCAATGAAATGCAGCGTGAATTTGTTGATGAAATGGTGAGGCAATTACAACAAGGCTCGATTGCTATCAATCCTGATTTTTCAGTAGGGCCGCTATTGCCAACAAAATATAATGGCCCTATTGAACTTCGAGCTATGATTAAAGAGCGATGTGTTCCAGTGCAAATGAGAGAAGCATGGGATATAGTATTTGGTCGTGATGCTGCGTATGACGCTGTGATGCAACGATTTTTTTCTGGGGGGATTCATGCCTTATGTCGTGAATTTGAGCAAAGGGAAGGCGATAAGGTGAAAATAAGCTCTTGCTCGCTGCAAACTTTTTCTTCGACGAGTGTTGGTAGTGTTGGTACTCGCATGGAAGGTAATCGGCTTAAGGCTCAACAATTATGGGACCAAAAAGGAAGAGAATATTAAAAAAAAGGCCGTAAACATCGTGTTTACGGCCTTTAGTTTTTAAGTTCCTTACCTTGTTATCTGCGTTCACCCATAAACTGTAACAGGTGAATAAACAAATTGATAAAATCAATATAAAGGCTTAGTGCGCCCATAATGGCAAGTTTCTCATTATGCCCAAATGCAAGATAAGTGTGTTTAATGCGCTGAGTGTCATAGGCTGTAAGGCCGGCAAATATAAGCACTCCTAGAGCTGATATAGCAAAATGTAGGCTAGAGCTAGCTAGGAATAAGTTAACAACCGAAGCAATAATAAGGCCAATTACTCCCATAATTAGGAATGTGCCCATGCCAGAAAGATCTTTTTTGGTTGTGTAACCAACCAAGCTAAGGCCAGCAAATGCAGCACTTGTTACAAAAAATGTAAGTGCAACACTCTCGCCGGTATAGGCTAAGAAGATATAAGATAATGACAATCCCATGATGCCTGCAAATGCCCAGAACCAAACTTGTGCTGCTTGTGCAGAAAGCGATTGTAATTTATACGATAAGAAAAAGACAACACCAAGTGGTGCAAACATCACTACATAACGAAGCGGTGTGCCATAGATGGTTTGCATTAACGTTTCGGAAGTTGATGCTCCAAATGCTACGACACCAGTAAGTGCTAACGCCACAGCCATGTAGTTATATACACGCAGCATGTAGGCTCTGAGGCCTTCGTTAATTTGAGCTGAAGATCCTGCGAGCGTATCTGCTATACCCGAAAATTGATTATTTTGACGAAACTTCATGTGAGATGCTCCATTGTTTATATGTTTATTTGCGCCTAAAAAGGACTATATTGGTATTATATAGGGTTTTTAGGGGATAAATCAAGATAGATCGGAATTTTTTAGTCAGATAATGCTGGTTGTAGACGCTAAGAAATGATGTTTTTTTTGACGTAAGTGAGTACATCATTTTTTGATCCTTGGTACCCACTTTCAATCCACCATTTTTTGGCCGCTTTTAAAGCATTACCAAGTGCTTTTCCTGGCGTATAACCACAATGCTCAATTAAATCTTGGCCATTAATAGGAAAAGTAGGAATTTCCCAATGTTTGAGTTTCTGGTAGATATTAGCAAGGCCTTCATCATTGGTAATTGCGATACACCCTAATATTGCTTCTAAATAGCGATGTTTGTCTAATTCGAGTATGCGTGTTTTATGTTCTTGTAATAATAAATCGGGTGTGCATGGATTTTTCATCAAAATCTGGAGTGATTTGATGTGTTTCTTACATAATTTCCAACGCTCTTTTATGTGAGAAAGATTGTTATGGTCATGTGTTAAGGCAATCAAACGTACAATTGGCATGATAGGTAATTGATGTTTGTGCTCAATCTCAAGATAACGTTTAAAGTTATCGAATGTCATTGGGGTGTTGCCAAAAACATAAGGAGTACAGCCAGTATCGGTCATTGCTTTAAGAGAGAGTGTTGGATTGTCCATGGTAATGCATTTGAGCATCTCTGCTCCAATACGCTCTCCTGACAGATGATTAATAAGGGCCGCGTGTTTTGTACAGGCTTGTTGGGCTTCTTGGTTGGGTGATGCAGGAAATCGAGCCAAAAAACGATAGTAGCGTAAGATACGTAAGGCATCTTCTTGGCATCGAAGGCCTGCATCGCCAACAAAGCGTATTACTGGGCCTTTGATATCTTCTAGACCTTTGGTGTAGTCATAAATAGTACCATCTTGATCGCACGATAATGCATTAATGGTGAAGTCACGGCGCATAGCATCGAGGGCAAAATCTTCTGTGTATGAAACAGTTGCATGACGACCATCGGTAGCGATATCCTGACGTAAGCTGGTAATTTCATACGCAACTGAGTTAATGACTGCTGTAACCGTACCAAAATCGATTCCTGTTGGAACAACCTTAATGCCTTGTTCAGTTAATTTTTTGGTGACAATATCGGGTGTATATTGGCATGCCAAATCGATATCTTTGACAACATGTCCCAGTAATGCATCACGGATACATCCACCCACAAACCTTACTTTATGGTCAAGTGCCAAAAATATAGAGGATACAGCCGGGCTGTGCATCCAAGGTTGGTTAAGTGGGGTAATCATGTTATGGCGCAGATGTTGATGGTTCTATACGACTGGGAACTAATCTACCATCTTCTACCTTGTTGGAGATATAGGTGGAGGCGTTTTGGTTGTTCTCCATATAAATTCCTACTAAAGTTAGTGCCACAAGCGCTATAATAGCAAGACTAGTTAGTTGTACCCAGCGTTTCCCAAGTTGTTTTTTCTTATATACCCACAAAAAAAACACAATGATTAAGGGGATGGTTATATACCAAAACTTTAACAGTACGAACTTTAGTATGTTCAGTAACGTTGTCATGTTGTCCTCCTTAAGATGTTATAGTTTATGGTGAAATTTTCATTCCAAGCATGGTGGCAACGTTCAGTGCAACTTCGTGACGATTAAGGCTATAGAAGTGAAATTTATCGATGCCATGATCCATCAAGACCCTGCATTGTTCTAATGCAATGGCTGTTGCAATTGCCGTACGCTGTTGTGGATGGTTATCAATGCCGTCACATAAATTAGTGAGCCAATGGGGTATGGTTGCGCCGCATCGACCACTAAAACTAACCATTTGATTAAAATTGGCCATCAACATAATGCCAACTACCACAGGTGCATTGATGTTATGTTGGTTTACTTTTTCAATGTAGTCTAATACTTGATAGGTATCAAAACAATATTGGGTGATAATTTGGTCGGCTCCGGCTTCAACTTTTTGTTTTAAGTAGCCAAGGTCAGTGTCAAGAGAAGTAGCTTGTGGATGTGCTTCTGGGTAGCCAGCAACACTAATGCTATCAAACGTACCTCGGTCTTTTATGCCTGCTACCAAATCCGTGGCATAGGCATAGCCACCCTGGGTGGGTACGTAGTCGCCTTCAAAGCCAGGCATGTCGCCCCGTAATGCAATTACTTTTTTAATGCCGCGTGCGGTAAAGTCGTCCAGTACTTCATGAATAAGTTCTTTGGTAGCATTAACTGCGGTAATATGGGCCGCCACAGGAATATTGGTACTGTCTTGAATGGTTTGGGCCGTTTGTGCAGTTTTATCACGAGTGGAGCCACCAGCACCGTAGGTTACCGTCATAAAATCAGGAGATATTGCCGCAAGCTTGAGTGCGGAATCTGTAAGCTGTTGATGCATGGTCTCGTTTTTGGCTGGAAAAAACTCAAACGATACCTGCGAAGGTTTATTTAGTGGGGTGTCTTGAAATAATGACTGTGATAACGGCATAGTTATTGATTGGCGAGATTTACGTCAAAAAAACACTATACATGCCATGAAATGCACCAAAAGAAAAGGATTTTTACCGGTTTTAGTTAACCTTATCCTCCTTGTTGCCATTTACCCTTTGTATCTTGTTGCCAATATGTAAGATCAAAACCGGAATTTTTATAGGTTGACCATGACCGACGAACAGCGCTAGTTTGATCTGGATCATTACCATCAAATACAAGCAAGCACTTCTCAAATGATGAAAAAATGTCTTTGTTGGTATCAGTATTGCCAACCATCAACAAGATGTCGGCTTTATTAAGGTTTTCAGTTTGATGAGAAACCAAAATGGGTTGCTTGTCAGGATGTGGTTCATTGGGGGTTCCGTGTGGAACAAAAACACGTGTTCCTGACCACAGCATATCATTAAGTTGATTGGCTTCATTTTCATTGGCAGCAACAAGAAGTACACGTTTGTCACTATCAATGATTTTGCTCAATAATTTGGGCAAGGTCTCTTTGATGGTAGAACGTGTTAGGTGATAAAAGTTGATACTGGTCATGCTTATGCTGCTTCGTGTTCACGTTTAACGTAATCATTCAGTAAGCGTACTCCAAATCCGCTAGCACCTTTGGGATTAAGGTCTGAGCCTTTATCTTCCCATGCCATGCCTGCAATATCAAGATGTGCCCACGGAGTGTCATTTTCGATATAACGCTTGAGGAATTGTGCTGCAGTGATACTTCCAGCTCCACGACCCAGACTAATATTCATCATATCGGCTATGGGTGAATCGAGCATTTGGTCATATGCTTCTGATAGGGGAAAACGCCATAGTTTTTCACCTGTGGTAAGGCCGGCTTTTGTCAGTTGATCGGATAGTTTGTCATTATTACTAAATAATCCTGCATGCTCATTGCCAAGGGCAATAACAATGGCGCCAGTAAGTGTTGCCAAGTTAACAATGCTCGATGGTTTGTAGTATTTTTGGATATACGTAAGTGCATCTGCCAGTACCAAGCGTCCTTCTGCATCAGTATTGAGTACTTCAACAGTCTGGCCGGACATGGATGTTACAACATCGCCAGGACGTTGTGCGTTGCTACCAGGCATGTTTTCAACCAACCCAACAACACCAACGGCATTGACTTTGGCATTTCTTCCTGCCAGTGCTTTCATCAGGCCAACAACGGCGGCAGACCCTCCCATGTCGTATTTCATGTCCCACATGTTAGCGGATGGTTTAATGGAGATACCACCTGTGTCAAATGTTACTCCTTTTCCGACAAAGCCCAGAGGTGCTTTCTTATCTTTTTTGGCCTGTGGGTCGCCATTCCATTCAATAATAACAAGTTGTGATTCTTTGGCTGAACCTTGCCCAACTCCAAGAAGAAGGTTCATGCCTTCTTCGGTCATTTGCTTTTCTCCAAGTATTTTAACTTTGGCGCCCAACTTGGTAAGTTCTTTTTTGATAAGGCTGGCATAGTGTTTTGGAAACAATACATTGGAAGGTTCAGTAACAAGATTGCGGGCAAATTCTACGCCTGCAGCAACTGCAGCAGTTTCTTTAATTATTTTTTGCGCTTTTGTGTGATCGTCGCAATAGAATTTCAGTGTGTTGATGTGCAGGGCGTGCTTTTCTTGGTATTTCTTTTGTGTACGGTATTTATCAAAATTGTAATCACGCAAAAGAGTTCCTTCTGCAATATTAGTAGCAACGAATACACTATCTTTGGCTTCTTCAATGATGATTGATGCTGACTTGGCACGTAAAGCATTAAGCTGAGCAACTAGTTTGCCACCTAATTTTTGGCAAGAAGTTTCGGTAATGTCTTTTTTGTCGCCAAGTGCCACTAATATAATAGCATCATATTTTGTACCAGCAGGGGCAACAAGAGAAGTAATTTCGCCGTGTTTACCTTTGCACTCTTGAAACTTAAGCGCTTTTTTCAATGCGCCTTTGGTCTGAGTATCAAGTTTAGCAGCGTTTTCACCTAGTTTTCCTTTGGCTCCTAATGTGACAACCACTACGCCATTGGTAGGTAATTCTTTTTTAGCAAACGTAATGCGCATGTGATACTTTCCCTTTTTTATATTAAAGCAGGATCTCTTGGTACACTATTTTTGCTTAAAAGGTCAAGGTGATTACATACTAGTTTTGTGTGGTTTTTTACCTTTGAGCTTGTATACGTATTTAATAATTTCTGCTACCGCCTGGTAATGGTCTACAGGAATTTCTTGATCTACTTCAACAGAGGCATGGAGTGCGCGAGCAAGCGGAGGATTTTCAATGATAGGGATGTCGTTTTCCTTTGCAATCTCACGGATTTTTAGTGCAATGAAATCTTGTCCTTTTGCAACAACTACCGGTGCATTATCATTTTCCATATTATAGCGTAGTGCTACTGAATAGTGAGTCGGGTTGGTGACAACAACATCTGCATTTGGCACTTCTGCCATCATACGATTATTGGCTCGTTCTTGACGAAGCTGTCTTAGTTTGGCTTTTACTTCTGGATTACCCTCAGTTTGTTTGTACTCATCTTTAATGTCTTGTTTGGACATGCGAAGGTTTTTAACATATTCGAATCGTTGATACAGGAAATCAAAAAAAGCAATTACTCCAATAACAATACATGCAGCAAATACCAACCTAAAAGCAAGGTCGGCCAGAAATGCAACTTCAGCTTCGGGTGTGCGTGTAATTCCTTGTGTGATGGTATCAAGTTCAGGATATATTGCTATGACGCCAGCAATAATCACGGCACATATTTTAAACAGACCTTTACCAAATTCTATGACCGTGCGCATGGAAAATAAGCGTTTAAGGCCTTTGAGGACAGATATACGCTCCAATTTAGGAATAATGGGGGTAATGGAAAAGACGGGACTATATTGTATGTATCTGGAAGATAACGCGATAACAAATAATATACTAATGGGAATAAGTAATATCCAAAGCAGGTCAATAATAACCTTTTGCGCAATATCAATAATACTATGACTGTCGATTCTTATGTCATGGGGATTAGCAATAAAATCATGCATGCGTGTGGCAGTGGATTGAAACATGGTAGGGGAGTAGGCCCAAATAATGATGGCAAAAGCAAATAGCATCATGAATGTTGTGACTTCCTTAGAAAAGGGTACTTGACCTTTTTTTAAAGAATCGTCCAGGCGTTTTTGTGTCGGTTCTTCGGTCTTCTGCGAATCGTCTTGGTCGTCTGACATGAAATGACCATACCTTTGATTATGTGACTAAAATGCCCGTAATGGTAAAAGACTGGTCCTAAAGTAGTCCATGTACCAGGTCATTGTAAGGGACAAGGTTAATAGCAAAATAACATACCCTATAACAATTTTTACAGGAATAATTACAAAAAATACTTGCATTTGAGGCATTAGCCTTCCCATGATACCTGCGGCTAGGTAGGTGAGTAATCCGATGATAATTTGTGGACTAGCAATTTTGAATCCCATAAGAAAACTCTGAGCAACAGTATCGGTAATGGCGCTGGAAAATAAGTTAATATCCGGTCCTCCATTTGGAGGAAATAGTGTATAGCTATCAATGAGCCCATAAAAGAAAACATGGTGTAAGTTTGTACTAAACATGATAAGTGTGGATAGCAGTGTTAAGAAAGTTCCTATCAGAGAACCTTGAGTGCCCTGTGAAGGGTCAAATAATGTAGCTTGGGCTAAGCCTGCTTGAAAAGAGATAACCTGACCTGCAATATGTAGGGTACTTATGATGATGCGAATCATCATTCCCATAAAAAATCCAATAATAATTTCTCCAAATGTTAATAAAATAAGTGCAAAATGTGAGGTTGGAAGCTGAGGAATTTTGGATTGGGCAAGTGGAAAAATAATTAAACTCACTCCAACAGCAAGCATAGCACGAATACGCGGAGAAATATGTTGTTCGCCAATTCCTGGTAACAGCATCATGGTGCTACCGATACGGCATAAAACCAGTATATAACCAAAAACAAGATTGACTGTGATTGTTTCAAACATATCGTTAATGTAATTGAGTATCTTGCATAGTTAGGACATTTTTCTTGCATCTTGGATGATGACTAGTATAAAAAGCGTTCCGGTTTTAGTAATAATAGCTTCTATAGTAAGAGAAAGCCATGCCCAAAATGATATTTATATTAACCGATGGTACCGAAAAAGAAGTAGATGCTCCAGTAGGATTATCAGTTCTTGAGATTGCACAAAAGCATGAGGTGGATATTGAGGGTGCATGTGAGGGGTCATTAGCGTGTTCTACCTGTCATGTGGTTGTTGATGGTGATTACTTTGACATGCTGGACGAACCTTCTGAAGATGAAGAAGACATGTTGGATTTGGCATTTGGTTTAGAAGCAACCTCTCGCCTTGGTTGTCAGATTCGTATGACCGAGGATCTTGATGGTCTTAAAGTTAAGCTTCCTGCATCAACTGTGAATGCTCAGGCATCTTAGTATTCAGCATAACGGCTGTCGTCAACATTGTGTGGCTGCATGATGCTGTGGGCAAGTAACTCAATGGCTTGTTCAAATGAACGTGCCCCAATGGAAATATTCCCGTGTTTTTTGCGTGAAGTAATAATAAGGATGTCACGTCCAAAATGGTGATGCTCGGTTGCTAGAGTGCTGAGAAAGTGCTTGATGCCTCGTATGGTCTGATGGTTTATTTGCTTCAGTGGTGAGTTTGAGTGTGCCGTGTAGTAATTAAGTATTTGGCTATGATAATCAACAAAATTTGCATAGTTGTGAAGTGATAGCCTGGCTTTGCCAAAGGGTAGTGGGTCCGGTTTGGATCGGGTCAGGTCTGCATATAGTTGTGCTTCAAACATATCGGAACGATACGATATTTCATTGACACGTATTTGTGTTTTTGTTCCCGGCAAGAGAGTATCTTGTGGGCTAACTAACATCGTATCCAGAGCTATTGAAACAGGGCTATAGAGGTGGTCGTTGTCGTTATTTAGTACATCATTTTTGATGTCATTGATGTTTAGGTCGTGGATAGAGGCAATGAGGTGGGTTGCAAGTTTATTATGAAGTTTTCCTTGGTAACGTAAATTTAGACTATTTTTCTTTGATGAAGCAATGGTTCTTCCGGTGGAAGAAACAACAGAAAATCCTTTGTCGGTATAGTTTAGTTCATGCAGAGTGGCTCGTAATTTACTTAAGAAAATGGTTTGTAGATGGGTTGGTAGAAGGTGATTCTTTGTTAATTGAACAGACAGTTTAGCGGGTGACTCAAAAATAAATTCTAATGAATCCTCATGACTGGTAGCAACAATAATAGATGGTGGTAATGTTATGTTGATGTCATCAGAAAATAGCGTAGAAGATATGATAATTGGTTCTAGCGATGAAATTTTGATTGCTGCTGTATTATGGCTTTTTGGAATAATAAATGTTGGTTCATGGACGGCTATGTTGAGTGTATATGGAAAACCACTGGTTTGAGTATGGCCATAGATAAAATGATAGTTTGGGGTATCTATGTGTGAATCTATAAAATGCTGTGCTTGTTTAATTGCAGAGGTAGATGATTGCGCTTGAATAAGCCATAATATGCTATATGCCGAGCATAGTAGTAAAGTGATAATAATAATGCGCTGGATAACTCTATGGTACATGTAGTAAAGACTGTAGTAAAGTGAGTGAAAAACTAGCTGACTCAAACCAATCAACAAAAATTTTATGCCTTGAAATAAGGGAGGGCATACACAGTGTGATAACCGATTGTTCTTAACAGTTCAATAATTATCCACAGCTTTTGTTTTGAGTAGAGCTACTATATATTGACAGTGAGGTGATAGGTGACTACCATATGTTCACAAGCCTCTGGTTCTTTTTCTTGCTTTGCACTCCTTATGTATCTCCCTTGCGTTAAAAGTTCTAGGCCAGAGGCTGTTCCATCCACATACCCAATAATTTAAGTACGTTGTCTGCGTTTGTTATGCAGATTAAGAATGATGCCGTCAGTGCTTCAGAAAAAGGCATTGGAGTGCTGGTGCCATGATGTCCGACAAAACGGAAAATTGGCCACAATACGACCCCGATGACAGAAGCTAGCAGTAAAAAAGCAATCATGATGGCCGGTGTGGTCATAAATAATGATGATATGATAATCAAGTACATGTCGTCATAGTCAAAAGCATTGCTTTTTTTAATGATCCTAACACTGGCATAAATATATGTTCCCATGCCAAGGCCAATGGCAATAGTGATAAGTAACGGGATGGGTTCTGCTTTTGTAAGGAAAACGTAACCAAGGCCAAGTAGTAGTAATGTAGCAAAAAGCGATTTGGGGATATGGTCATGGCATATATCAATGGCTACCATGGTGATTAAACATGTCCACGTTAGGAATAACAGCAATGTTAGAAACGAAAAGCCGTGGCTGGCAAAAATGAAACAAAACCCTAGCGCCACAGATAATTCGATTAGTGGATATCTAAAGCTGATGGGTACCTTGCAATGTCGGCATTTTCCCAGAGAAAATACCCAAGAAAAAACGGGAATTAAGTCAAGTACCCCTAATGGATGATGACAAGCGGTGCAGTGGGATCGTTTACATATGAGGTCTTGTTTTAAGGGAATGCGATGGCAAGCCATCGTAACAAAGCTGCCAAAAATGAGTCCAAATAATAGTACAAAAGCAAATAGTAATTCGGGAGGAAGTTGCAAAAAATCAGTCGTGTTCATTGAATAAAGACTCAGGTTTGGTTGTACAATAGCGTTTTAGTGATTATAGTTAATCACATGCCTTGAGCTACAAAATAGAATGTCTTGGATGGCGATGCAATCAAAAGGATTCTCACTTACAGAGTTGTCTCTATCATTAGCAATTATTGCCATGATAGCAGGAAGTGCAATTTCGGTTGCTATTAATAATACCGATTATGCAAAAGTTAAGGTCACCAATGATAAACTTGATCGAATAGAAGATGCATTAGCTGCATTTGTAGCGCTTAATGATCGTTTGCCATGCCCAGCTGATGGTACACTACTCACAACTGATGGTGACTTTGGTACTGAAGGAACACGAAGTGATACAAGTTGTCCTGAAGCTAATTTTACCTCTGGTAATGTACGAGGTGGTGTTGTTCCTGTGACGACTCTTTCATTGCCAGATGATTATATGTTTGATGGTTGGGGACGGCGTATATCGTATGCTGTTGATTATCAGTTTGCGAGCAATGTTAGTAATAATTCTGATTGTGATGGGACAATATCAACTATTTGTTTTGTTGAAACAGTGGGATCCAGTGCAAGTATCACGGTCAATGATGCAGGTGGTTCAAATAGAACTACAACAGCTGTATATGTGGTTTTTAGTCATGGACAAAATGGTCATGGAGCATTTATTAAAAATGGCAGTTCAACGCGAATTAATGCGTATACGTCGGGTAATGCGTGGCGAACTTCGTTTGATGATGAGCTTGAAAATGCGCATTACACAAATGCAGGTGCCGATGATACGTATGATACGGTATTTGTAGCAAAGCAATTTTTGCGTGATGAAAATAATGATTCGGATTATTTTGATGATTTGCTGAGATTTGCTGAAAAGAGTGAGATAGTTAGAATCGCTGGAGGGGATGCATCGATTAAAATCATTTACGATGATCTGTGTGTAGATGCTGCTGCTATTGTTGCAAGTCCGCCAGATGTTTGCAGTGGTGCTGATAGTGAATCTGATTGTGAAGATTTTGCAACGGAGGTTAATAGCCGGTGTTTATAAAGGGTTTTTCGTTGGTAGAGCTTTCGGTGGTACTAGTGGTGATTAGTATTACGTTGGCGGGTACTTTAACCTTAATGAAGAAAAAAACCGAATTTGAACGGCAAGAACAGACAACCAATACATTAGAAGAAATTGAAAAGCAATTAGCCGTATTTGTTGCAGATAATCAGCGGTTACCGTGTCCGGCAGACGGTTCCGATGAAGTGGATGCAACATCTTCTAACAGTTTTGGTATTGAAGTTGGGTTGCCTGATGTGTCCAATGGTTGTGTTGGCAGTAATTTTGATGATAATTCTCAAGTGTTTTCAGGGGTAGTACCTACCAAAACGCTTAACCTTCCGGATGATTATATGTTTGATGGTTGGGGGAGGCGTATTACCTATGCGGTTGATTTTTATTTGGCGCATAATAATGTTTCAAACGTGAATTGTGACGGAACAACGTCAACTCGGTGTTTGCAATATACCAGTGCAGGTACGATTCGTGTGAATGATGAAAATGGTTCTGCACTTGTTAGTAATGCTGTTTATGTGTTGGTGAGTCATGGTAAAAATGGTCATGGAGCCTATGGTTATCATGGTAGTAGTACGCGTATTGCTTTTCCTGGTACGAGTGACACTGATGAACAAGAAAATAGTGGCGATGATAGCCCTTATGACAATATCTTTGTTCAGAAAGATGAAACGAGCACGTTTGATGATAGTGTAGTTTATAAAACAAAGAGTCAGTTGCTAACAGCTGTCAATGCTGTTACGGACGCCTCTATTTGCACCAAGGCAAAAGCAGTTATTGATGATATTGGTACTAGTAGCTGTAATGGTGCTGCAAGCGAAACAGTGTGTCTGGCACTTGCAACGAAGATCTTTTATTGGTGTTTAGATGAGTAAACACCGTATTTTGTGTGTGTTTATGAAAAACTTGCTTGATCCATTTCATTCAATCTGTTAGAAACGGCGCCGGATGGATGACCGAGCGGTTTAAGGTACCAGTCTTGAAAACTGGCGTAGGGGTAACTCTACCGTGGGTTCGAATCCCACTCCATCCGCCATCTTAATCTAAGGTGCATTCTGGTCATATCTTTAGTTTTTCTTGAAATTTACAGTCTCTAGGGATGAGAACCCACAAATAAAATAATTTGGGTTCGAGCCGTTATGACCCTTTTGGGTCATAGGCCAACGAGCTTTAGCGAGTTAATCCCACTCCATCCGCCATCTTAATCTAAGGTGCATTCTGGTCATATCTTTGGGTCTACCCCAATTAGGGAGGCATGTTGAACTATTATCTAACCACATACAACTTTCACTCTCAATCTGTAATTTTTAGAAGCGCTTTAATTCGAATTTAAGTTTTTGAATAAACTTTATTTTTGGCTGGTAGGTGATGTAATGCTAGATTGTTTAAGATAAAGATATATCTACTATTAGTGGATAAATATCTTGCCTGCTTTTGAAATTGAAAATATATATAGTTGAGTGTGTAGATAAAATTTTCAATTCAAAATGCTATGATAAAAAGAATTCTATGTCTACTTATATCTATAGTATTTCCCGTAAAGAGCGCAGTGGCTTTACCTATAGGTGGCATTATTACTCGAGGTAGTGGAGATATATCTTCAAATAAAAATCAAACTATAATCACTCAAAATACCAATCGTCTTGATATTAACTGGCAAGATTTTTCGATTGTTTCTAATGAAACGGTTATATTTAACCAGCCTGACTCAGATTCTCTTGCAATAAACCGTGTTGTAGGTGGAATTCCAAGTCAAATAGATGGCGTTTTAAATGCCAATGGCCGTATTTTTGTTATTAATGATTCTGGCATTACTTTTGGAGGAGGAGCGAAAATTAATGTCGGATCACTACTTGCTACTACTCACGATGTTGTGGAACAGCCTGATGGAACGTTTTTTACAGAAATGGGAGGTTATGCTCAAATTGTTAATAATGGTAATATAAGTGTGTCAGACGGTGGATTTGCCATACTTGCTGCACCTTATGTTGAAAACGACGGTTTTATAAAGGCTGATCTTGGGGAAATACATCTTGCATCCGGTACTAAATCTACTCTTGATTTGCGTGGTGATGGTAAGTTTCTATTTATTCTACAAGATGGAAGTGACATTGAAGTTCCAGAACAAAAGTCTGTTGGTGTTTATCAAAAAGGAATTGTTCAGGCGCGTTCTGGACTTGTACATATTGCTGCTAAGAAAGTAAATGGTGTTGTTTCAAGCGTTATAAATCTTGATGGTTTTATTGACGCTACTTCATTTACTCCTAATGGTGATGGAGGAAATGTTCTGATTACTTCTCAAGGACACATAGACCTCAAAGATAACGCTGTTTTGGATGCAAGTGCTAATGATAACGGTAATGGTGGTAGTGTTGAAGTTATTGCGACTAAAATAGCTGTAGCAAGAGAACAAGGTACAATGCGTAGCCGCGGTGGTAGTGTCTCTGGTGATGGAGGATTTATGGAATTTTCAGGTTATGATAAGTTATTTGTCCTGGGAGGAAATTATGATGCTACTGCCATAAATGGCAAGCGTGGAACTATTTTATTTGATCCGACTGATGTTATTATTAACGGCGTTGGTGGTGGTATAGGTTTACTAACTCTGATAGATGAATTTGCCGATGTTGCTACGGGAGCAATCTTAGATACGCTTTTAGAATTATCTGCTGCAGATGTTGTAGTGCAGGCGACAAACGATATTACAGTCAACACAGAGTTATCATTTGCAAATGGATTAAATGCTTTTGATCAACTAACTCTACAAGCTGGTGATGATATAATAATTAGGTTCTGTTGAGATTTGACAAACTCCGTGTTATAAGCAATAAGAAAAACAGGAGGTTTTTCATGTCTTATACCCGCCGCATAGGAGATGCACAGTGGTCACGGATCTATAGTTATCTTCAGGAATATCCGGATATTTATATACGCAACGAACTAAGCTGTCGTAAATTTGTTGAGGCTGTTTTCTGGATGGCAAAGAGTGGCTCTCAATGGCGTTTGCTTCCAAAGGAATATGGTGACTGGAATGCGGTGTACAGGCGATTTTCTGACTGGGCCAAGAAGGGGATATGGTACAAGATGCTTTATTACTTTCAGAGCGACGCCGATATGGAGTATATCATGATTGACTCCACAATATTGCGGGCTCATGCCTGTGCAACACCAAAAAAAACGACCAAGAGCGAGAAGGTTTAGGAAGATCTTGTGGGGGATTTTCAACGAAGATCCATGCTATATGTGATGCTTTTGGCAACCCTTTGGATTTCATCATTACTCCTGGTCAAAAGCATGATGCTAGTCAAGCTGAAGATTTAATATCACGCTTTGAAGCGGAAGCTATTCTGGCTGACAAAGGATACGACAGCGATGTTATTCGAGAGGCTGCAAGAAGCAAAGGAATGATTCCTCATATTCCCCCAAGAAGCAATCGTCTAGAAAAAATTAACTACGATGAGCATCTATACAAGGAGAGGCATAAAGTCGAATGTCTGTTTGGCTTTCTAAAGCATTACAGAAGGTTGTTTGCTAGGTTCGATAAAACTAAAAAATGCTTTGTAGCTTTCTTGCACTTCATTTCCGCTATGCAATGGTTAAAGTAAAATCTCAACAGAACCTA
>MDSV01147722.1_pt1 | contig 44844 bp, 29 predicted proteins | sample 810851 | NCBI WGS metagenome assembly MDSV01 (sample SAMN05326640, study PRJNA326480) | marine metagenome | isolation source: seawater | place: Atlantic Ocean: North East | collected 2012
CCTCGGAGAAAAAACCAAACGGCCTCGAGCCCGAGGTCGGCGGAGATCGTCGCGAATCTTCCGTCGCCCCCTCTCGTCGGTCCCCGCGAGACTCGCCTTCTGTCGCGCGCGCGGCGTGCCGGCCGCTCGTGATGTCGTTCGCCGTCGGGGACAAGATGTTCGGCGGCCAGCTGTTCGGCACGGAGCTCTTCTCCGGGGGCATCGAGCGCATGATCGCCGCGACCGGCTTTTCGGGCAGGTTTCTCGAGGTGCTCGGGGCGCTGCCCCCCGAGGTCCTGGTCTTGCTGGACACCGCGCACGTCTGGGGGCCGCCCGTGACGCTCGTCTGCTTCCTGCTGTTCGGACCGCTCGCGGGCGCGAACAGGCTGCTGTCCCGGAACGCCCAGGCGGTCGGCGGCGTCGGCGGCGGACCCTTGGGCGTGCTGGGCCGATTTTTTGGGTTCACGAACCGCGCGTGGTTCGCGTTCAGCACCGCCCTGGCCATCCGGCAGATGGTGCTGTGGTTCGCCGGGCTCGCGCCTGTCAAGGGCGCGCTGCTGTCGCTCGGCGTGGAGATCATTCCCGCGCGCACCGGTCCGCTCGCCGCGGCGTCTCGAGCGCGGGAGAGCGGCGTCGCCGGGCGGCGCTCGCTGGACGACTCGAGCGACGGCGGCGGCGAAGCGGCGACGCGCGCGGACGGGGACGGCTCCGTCTCCGACTCGCGACGGTCGTCCGTCTCCACCGACCCGCGGCGCGTGTGTTTCGCGAGCGCGTACGGGCCGCTGGCTGATGTCCCGACGGCCGTGGACAAGGCGCGCGCCTCTGGCGTAGTAACAGTGGCGGACTACCACGAGTTCAAGGAGCGCATGGCGGGCGCGCCCGAGCGTCTGCCTGCGCTCGAGCGCGGCGGCGAGTGGACGGAGATGATGCACAAGCGAAGCGAGGGCATGTCCTACCGCGCGTGGCGGCACGTGTTGCCGTACGGCGGGACGGAGTACCTGAGCCGCACGGTTTTCGACGACACCACCGTGGAGGAGATGGTGGACTTTTTCGGATGCGACGACACGCGGGCGAGCTGGGACCGGCTGTTGTTCCGCCACCGCGTGTTGGAGCGCGACGAAAAGACGGGCGCGGAGGTTGTGTTTTGGGAACGCGCGCTCCCGGTGATCAGCAACCGCGACTACGTCTTCTCGCGCCGCACCTGGAGGGACGGCGAGACGTACTGGGCCATCACCAAGGGGTGCGCGCACGCGGCGACGCCCGAGCAGCCCGGCTTGAAGCGCGTCGACCCGTACTTCTCGTCGTGGCGCATGCGCGCGGTGCCCGGGCCGGACGGCCGCCTCACGGCGTCGGAGTGCGTGCTGAGCCACTTCGAGGAGCAGCACGTGAACCAGGACGTCGCGCGGTTCGCCGTGAAGTGCGGGATGTGGGGGGTCGTGAAGAACATGGACAGCGGGTTCCGCAAGTTCCAGCGGGACAGGGCGGCGCGTCGCCGCGCCGCGCGCGCGGCGACTGAGGAGGCGCGCGCGCGTCGCGCCTCCGCCGGCGTCGAGAGGGCGACGGGGACGCGAACGACAGAGCGAGTGACAGACGACGAGAGAAGAGACGCTTCGGGTCGGTGGTGCTCCGGCGTTCGCTCCGGCGTTCGCGCGGCGGGAGGGACCCACCCGGGCGGCGTCGGCGCGGTCGCGACGCGGGTCTCGAAGACGGCGCTTCGGTTCGTCGGGAACGCCGCCGCGGCGAGCGTCGCCGTCGGCGCGCTGGTCGCGCTGGAGCGCCGGAGCCGCGCCGTCGCGCGGCTGGGTCCTCTCGACCGAGAAGGCGCGCGGCGCGCGCGGCGCGCGCCGCGTCGCGGGTCCTCTCGGTCGCGCTCGCGCGGCGCTTTGGCGCTCGACCCGGGCGAGGTGGAGGCAGCGGTCGGGAGGGTTCTGGACGAGCGGTTCGCGCGACGCGTTCGCGACTTGACCGAGGTACCTCGGGACGCGACCGGAACTTTTCCGCGCGACGACGAGACATTACCGCGCGTCGGACTCGGCGCCGTCGTCGGCGCCGAGAAGGACGACCCGCGCGCCGAGACGAGCGGATCGTCGTCGGACGCGAACGCGTCGGGTCGTCCTTCGAGTCGTTCGACCGACGGTGACTCGACCGCGCTCGTTTCCGACGAGACGCGCGTTTTTTAGGCGGGGGACGTCTTTCGGGCCCGGCGTGAACGAAGATGACACGCAAAGACGACGAGACGAGACGCAGAGACGCGCGAATGACGGCGAAGGCGGTTTTTTACCTTCTACAAAAAGTCGCACCTCGCCGCGACGCTCGCTCGTAACGCGCGCAGGTCGGCGACGACGCGCGCGTCGTCCCCCGCTTCGAGGCTCTCCTTCACCGCGAGCTCCACCGCGGCCAGCAGACGCGCGGGCGTCGTGAACACCTCCTCCTCGTCGCCGGTCAGCACGCCGGCGGCGTCGTCCAGGCGCATCTGGCCGCTCGCGTCGTCCGGAGCCGTCTCCGGCGGCGGCGTGAGCGCGTCAGTCAGCGTCTCCTCCCTCTCCGGTCCGTCCGGCGTCGTCAACAGCACGTCGATGATCCGCCGCTCGCTCGTCACCGCGTTCAGCGTCCGCAGCTCCTTCTCACCCACGGGCACGCGACCCAGGAGCGCCGTCGCGCTGTCCCGGCGGCTCGCGGCGTTCTTCGCGAGCTGCGCGACGGCGTTCGCCTCGCCCTCGTGCGCCAGGCGCGCCGAGACGGCGTCGCGTCGCGCGGCGAGCTCGGCGCGGTCCGCGGCGGTCAAGCCGAAGCCGGCGGATTCCGACCCCGCGTCGTCGCCGCCGTCGCCCGGGTCGTCGCCGCGAGTCCCGGCGGTCGGCGTCGGGAGCGAAGCGGCGCCCGTCCGGCTCCCGTCCGTCAGCGTCGCGCCGAACGCCGTCTCCGCGGCGGCCATCGTCCGGCCGCACAGACGGTCCAGCGCCGCAGCCCGCTTCGCGTCGCCCTCATCCTCGAGCGCCCGGACGCGCCCCGCGGCGTGCTCGTAGAAGGACACCGTAAACTGCTCGCGCGTCGACGCGACCAGCGCCGCGAAGTCCGCGTCGGGGCAGGCGCCCAGCTCAGCGAGCAGCTCGTCGAACTTGGTCGCGTCCGACGCGCTGACGGACCCGCTCGATCCGGCATCCGACGAGGCGGCGGCCGTCCGCCCCCGCCGCTGGGAAGGCGCGGAGACGCGCGACGCGCGAAGCGCGCCGCCGCCGCCGAGAGGGCGACGCGCGCGCGACGTGGAGCACGCGTGGACGCGCGCGTGCGTCCCCGCGAACGACATCGAGTCGCGCCGTGGGTTGTGCGCGCGGTGCGCGCGCGAGCGACGCGATTCGCAGATGCCGAGATGCCGAACGCGCGGACGCGCGTCGCGTCTCGCGTGTCGGCGGAGCCTGATTCTCGGGTGGTGGGTGACGCGACGCCCTCCGCCTCCAATCGCGGTGCGTTGCTTGTCGCGCGGACTCGCGATCGACCAGTCAAACGCCTCGACTCCGAGTCGGACGATTTGAACCGGAAACGGACCGTTTTTTTCGTCACTGCTGTCCACCGTCGATGCCACCGAGCTTTTTCCGGCCTCAGAGAAATGTTTTCCCGCGAGCGGCGATAGATCCCTGGCTCACAGCGCTCGAGAGCCACCGCCTTTTTCGCTCTCGTCGCCGGCAGCCACTTCGACGGACGCGAGGCGCGGGCTGCCCCTAGGAGACTGTTGACGCGGCGCGGCCGGCGACGGGTCGAGCGCGCGACGTTCGGCGCGGGTTTGCCGGCGAGCAGACCGAGCGGCGAGGCGTGGCGCGAGGGCGAGGCGCGCGCGAGAGGCGGAGATTGGCGTGCGGTGCTGTTTCGAGGTGAGGCGTGAGAGGCGAGCGCTCGCGGGAGCTTGGTCGTCATGGCGTCGGCGCAGACGCAGCCGCTGAAGCGCGGCGTCGAGGTGTCGAATAAGCTCGACCCCGACGCGACGCTCGTGCGCGTGGTGTACACGCACAGGCCGGGGCTGCACTGCGACCTCTGCGCGTGCGTCGACGCGCGGGGGTTGACGATCGTGCGTTCGGACCTGAGGCGCGCGGGGCGTCTGCGCGTGCACAGGTTCTGGGTCGTCGACGGTCGCGCCGGCACGAAACTGGAGCACGCAGCGCTCACCCCGCTGTCGCTCGCCGTCAGGGACGCCGTCGTCGACCCCGGGCTGTGGGCCAAGTGGCACGGCGCCGAGCGCGCCGGACGCCGCGCCGCGAGAGACGCCGCCGGCGAGACGGGGACATCCGACGCGCTCGGCGACGGCGTCCGGCTGCCGCGCGCGCGCGCGACGCTTCCGGCGACGCCCAGGGCGCTCCGGGACGCGCTGCTGAAACTTCTGGCGAACGAAGTGGACTGCGACGAGCTCGACGTGCGATTAATAAGCGCAAGAAGGGGCGCGACGCTTTCAGACGCGACGCTCGATCGAGGAAGCGCCGCCGCGAACGACGAAAACGTCGGCGCGGCGTTTTTCGACGCGGAGGCTTCGCTTCGCGTCGGCGGCGGAGCGGACGCCGCCGCGGCGGCGCGCGCGTTCGCGAGCGGGTCCGGCGTCGTGCCCGCCGGGCTCATGGCCGTGGCGACGAACGGCTCGTTCGTCCCTCGACCGGACGCGCACGGCGCGCCGACGACCTCGCCGGAGCGTGGCGGCTTCGCGAACGAAGGCGAGGCGGCGGCGGCGGCGGGAGCGGGCCTTCTCGAGAGGGACGGCTTTTTCCCGCGTCGTCGCGGCGACGCGGGCGTTCGGTCGCCGTCGCCTTACGCGGACTCGCGCGGTCTCGCCGGCGAGACCGCCGCGCGACTGACGCACGCGATGCCACGCGCCGAGTCCATCGCGGACCTGAACCGGTTCCAGACCACGGGTCCCTCTGCGGGGGCGGGTCCCGATCCGAGAGGGTCCGTCAACGCCGGCGGGCTCGGCGCCGCGGGAAGTCGCGACCCGCCGACGTCGCCGGCGCCGGCGCCGGCGTCGCCGTCCCCGCTGTCGCCGACGCCGTACGCGCCGAGGCCGGACCCCGCGCTCATGCCCCGCTCGGCGAGCGTCGCGGAGATGCGCTCGAGGCGCGCGGGGCACGCCATCCCGCACGCCTCGTCCATCGCGGACCTGCAGGCCATGCAGGCGGCCGCGCCGGGCGCGACGACGGACGGGTCGCCGAGCGGCTCGCGGTCCGCCAGCCGCCTCGGTCCGCGCGCCGAGACGCGCGATGATTTCGACGCGGAGATGACGGACGCGAACGACGCGAACGGCGCGCACGACCCTCAAGACCCTCAAGACGGTACGAGCGTGGCGATGCTCGCGTCTTCCGCGGCGGATGACGGACATTTCGCGAAACAGCTTTTGAGCGGCGCGGCTCCGCCGTCTCTGTTCGGCGAGGGGCGGTTCCCCGCGCTGCCGGGCCCGCGCCGCGATGCGGCCGCGTCCGACTACAGACTGCTCCGCGAGCTCGGGCGCGGTCTGTGCGGCACGGTGTACCTCGCGGAGGAGAAGGCGACGCGCCGGATCGTGGCGTTCAAGGTGATGCGCAAGTCCAAGCTCGTGGACGTGGGCGAGGCGACGCACGCGTCCGACGAGCGCCGGCTTCACGAGCGCGTGTCGAGCGGACCGTTCATCAACCGCCTGTTGGCGTCGTTCCAGGACCCCTGGGCGCTGTTCCTCGTGCTGGAGTACGCGCCGTGCGGCGATTTGTTCCAGGCGATGAACTACCACGGCCTGCCGAGCCGCTCAGACGCCACCGTGTACGCCGCGCAGGTGGCGCTCGCGCTCGGGCACCTGCACGCCCTGGGGTACGTGTACCGCGACCTGAAGCCGGAGAACATCTTGCTGCACGCGCACGGCAGCGCGCAGCTCGCGGATTTCGGGATGGCCAAGCGGCTCGTGTTCTCGGACGGCACGCGCGCCGTGCCGTCGCGCGGCGACGCCTCGAGCTTCGGGAAGAGAAGCGACGGCGACGGCGAGAGGGACTCGGCGCGCACGTACACCATCTGCGGCACCGCGCAGTACATGTCCCCCGAGGTTCTGCTGCACCGCGGATGCCGCTTCGAGGCGGACCTCTGGGCGCTCGGCATCTTCGTGTACGAGCTCGTCACCGGCGACACGCCCTTCAGCGTCGCGTCGGGGTCGCGCCAGGAGCTGTACCGAAAGCTCATGTCGCACGACCCGGGATCGATGGCCATGCCCGCCACTGTCGACGCGAGCACCGCGTCGCTCGTGCGCGCGCTGCTGCGGAACGACGAGCGCGAGCGGCTGGGCGCGGGCGGGCGCTGGGGCGACCTGTTCGCGCACGCCTGGTTCGGCGGACTGAACGTCGACGGCGTGCGGCGCGGGTCGATCGTCCCCGCGCTTGCCCCGCGCCGGCGCAACGTCGTCACCGACCCGGCGCTGCGCAAAGTGCTGGACCGGGGGAACGCGCCCTGGCGCCGCGGCGCCGTCGTCGAGGACGCCGAAACCAGAGCGCTGTTCGACAGGTTCTGAACACGGTTCTGAACGACGCGAAAAATAAACTTGAAAAGCGACTATACGCCGCGGGACCGGCGACCGGCGTCGTCGGGGGAAGAGAGGAGAGCGCGCGGCGCTCGCGCGCGGCGCTCGCGCGCGGCGCTCGCGCGGTGGGTACGATCCTCGGCTGGGGGTTCATTTTTTTGGGCGCGAAGACGAGACGAGGGGTGTCGTCGATAAAGAAAAGGCTTTCGTTCGTTCGTTCGCCGCGTCGCTTCACTCGGGAGGTTCGGCTCGCGGTGGCTGTACGTGGTGAAAAATCGTCGCGCGCGTCGCGCGAAAAAATCGCGCGACCGTTTCGCGATCGTTTTTCTGGCGTGAGATTTTTCGCGGCCGTCAGACTGACACGCATACGGAAAAAGTATCTTCCGCAGGAACAAAATCCATACGGCAGAAACGAGGCGAATTTCCGTCATATTTTGGCGGCCTGTGAATCGCGATTTTCGCTGAAATCCTACGCGACCTGTGTCAGGCCGCGTCGCGAACGGCAAACCCTATGTCTGACGTCCATAGGAATTGGGAAATTTTCGGGGGTTCGATGACGGTGCGCATTCTCCGCGCGTGGCCGCGCCTGCCTCCTCTTCTCCACTTGTCCGAGCGCGCGCACACCGCGTCGTTTTCAGCACATTCAAGATCGCTAGCATGGCACCCAAACTCAAGGAACTCAAGCCCGGCAAGGAGATGGACGGCGCGGTCATCAAGCGCCTCCACCAGATTTTGAAGAACGCGGACTTGGAGAAGACCACCGTGAAGAACATCCAGAAGCAGCTGGAGGTGGACCTGGAGATCAGCCTGTCCGACCGCAAGGCGTTCATCCGCGAAGAGGTACGTCCGCCGGCCGCATCGACGACCCCGCGATCTTCGATCCCCGCCCGCTCGCGCGTCCCGTGAACGCCCACGGACGCCGCGCCGTCCCCCTTCCCCGCGCCTCGCCTCGCGGTCCGGGAGGTAATTGCGCGTCGCGAGAACGGCTTTTTTTCGATTTAAACCGCGCTGACGCACCTTCACCCGCCGCGCGCTCTCGCGTCACAGGTCCAGAAGTTCCTCAAGTCCGGCCCCGGCAAGAAGATCACCGGGTGCGTGTCCCCGCCGCGTCGGTTCCCCGCGCCGAGATCCGCGGCACGCGCGCGCGCCGCCTCCCTACCCCCCTCGATTCAACAATCCGCGATCTCGAGCTTCCGACGAACGTTCGCGCTCGCGGCCCGCTGGGGCGACGACGCCGTCGCGATTCGACTGACCCGAAAAAAATTCTTCGCTTTGATGACGTTCGATCGTCGCGCAGCAAGCGCAAGCCCGACGGAACTCTGGAGAAGGCGGCGAAGAAGTCCAAGAAGGATAAGGGTAAGGATGGTAAGAAGAAGGGCCGCGGCAAAGGGAAGGACGTGGTTGACCCGAACAAGCCCAAGGGCCCGAAGGGCGCGTACATGTGTTTCGTGCAGATTGCGCGCCCCAAGATCAACGCCGCGCACCCCGACATGAAGTTCGCGGACATCGCCAAGATGCTCGGCGAGCAGTGGAAGTCCATGGACCCCGCGACGCGCACGGGCTACGAGAAGATGGCGGAGGAGGACAAGGCGCGGTACCAGCGCGAGATCGCGGCGTACGTCCCCATGGACGCCGCCGGGCTGGAGGAGCTCCGCAAAGAGAAAGCCGCCAAGAAATCCGCGGGCGGGTTACAGAAGCCGTACCGGTGCTCGCCTCTGTTGGCGCGCTTCGTGGGCGAACCCACGGTGAGCCGCGCGACGCTCACGTCGAAGATGTGGGCGTACTTCAAGTCCAACAACTTGATGGACCCGGAGAACAAGCGGTGGGTCATCGCGGACGACACCCTCAAGGAGCTGCTCGGCGTCGACCGGTTCCAGGGGTTCACTGTCTCCAAGTACCTCTCTGAGCACCTCCTGCCCATGGAGTGAGCGGCGCCTCGAGAGTTGCGTCGCGCGCGAAAAAAATCAACCGCGCGCCGCGTTCGAAGACGACGTCACGAGACACGCGTAGCGAATACGGACACAGCGAGAGGAACCGCGACGCGCGAGTGAGACGAAGAGCGTCCCGCGTTGTGACGAAGACGAAGACGACGAAAGCCGCGCGCGAAGGTTTTTCGCGACGACGCGAGCATATGCGCGCGTTTCCAGTCTCGGACGTCTCTACAACACGCTTTCTTCGAAACGAACGACCGAACGAGGCGGCTTCGAGTCACCGGCGGGGATGTCGCACACGCGAGACGCGCGTTTCGTCTCCCCGACGCCCACCGAGCCTCGGCGCCTGGGCGGTACCGATCGAGCGTCCGAGGGAACGGCGCGGTCTCGGAAGACCCGACCGCGCGCGCGCGCCTCGGCGCGCGGCTCGCCCTCGGCCGCGGCAGTCGCGAGGTCCGAGGCCGCGGCAGACGAGGCGGTCGCGAGCGACGCGCGGGGCGCCTCTTCGAGAAGCGCAGCGCACGGCGCGCGCGACCCCGGGGAAGGACACGCGCGCGCGCGGCGATATGGTGTGGCCCGCGTGGCTTCGCTCGCGCGCGCACGCGTACGCGCCGATCGTGTCGAGAGACGACGACGACGCGCGCGTCTCGACGCCTCGCGCGAAACCACGCGCCGCGGCGACAGCGGCGACCGTCCCTCTCGCGCTCCACCACCTGCACAGGCCCGCGCGACGCCACGACGCGCGCAAAAAAGCCGCGGCGACGCTCCTCGGCGCGGCGTGTCTCCTCGCGCTCCTCACGTGCGTCTGCGTGGCTCTCGCGCGCGCGCGCGCGGACGACGCCGAGACGCACGCCCGGAGAGAGGCGTCTCGGGGAACGCCCGAACGCGGCGGCGCGCTCGCGCGCGGTTTCGCCACCGCCGCCGCCGCCGCCGCCGCCGCCGCGCGGCGCGGCGCGCGCGCGTCGCTCGCGGCCGTTCTCGACGTGCTGTCGCTCAAGTCCGCGTGGGCGAAGCGCGGGGACGCGCCCGGCGCGTTCGCGCGCGCCGCGGCGTCTGAGACCGAAGCGCGCTTCTTTCCGCGCCTCGCCGCGTCGTTCCGCCTCGCGCGGCGCGCCTTCGTGGCGCCGCTCCTGCAGGCGTTCGTCGCGGTCGCGGCGTTCCTCAGCGCGCTCGTCGCGGCGGACCGCATGTTCCACTTCTACGTCGCGGTGTACTGGCGGCACATCAAACGCGCGGACCCCGCGCGGACGAAGTGGCGCCGCGCCGAGTTGCCGCCGACGCGCGCGGCGACGAGCGCGCGCGCGGCGCGGGAGGCGTTTCCGAAAGTCGTCGTGCAGTTGCCCATGTTCAACGAACGCGAGGTGTGCGGCGCGATCATCGACAAGGCGTGCGCGCTGGACTGGCCCAAGTCGCGCATGCTCGTGCAGGTGCTGGACGACAGCACGTGTCCCGAGACGCGTCAGATGGTCGACGACAAGGTGTTCGAGTGGCGGGAGAAGGGCGTCGACGTCGTCGCGCGGCGGCGGCGGAACAGAGAAGGGTACAAAGCCGGAGCCATGGTGGACGCGGAGGCGGACCTGCGCGGACGCGGCGGGCGCTTCGGAGGCAGCGTCGGAAGAGGAGGCGTTTTTCCTTCTAGAAAAGACGCCGACGTCGCCGTCGAAGCAGCAGACGCCTGTGTCTCCTCCGTCTCGTGCGGGGAAGAAGAAGAAGACGGGTACGAGTTCGCGTTCATCTTCGACGCCGATTTCGAGCCGCGCGCCGATTTCCTGCGCCTCTGCGCGCCGTACCTCATCGCCAACCCGGAGGTCGGTTTTGTGCAGGCGCGCTGGACGTACGTGAACGGCTCGGAGTCGCTGCTCACGCGCGTGCAGGAGATCTCGCTGAACTACCACATCCGATGCGAGCAGTTCGCGAGGCACGCCGCCGGGGTGTTCTTCAACTTCAACGGCACCGCCGGCGCGTGGCGCCTGGCGTGCGTCGAGGACGCCGGCGGGTGGACCCCGCGGACCACCGTGGAGGACATGGATCTGAGTTTACGAGCGTACTTGCGCGGGTGGAAGTTCGCGTTCCTCGACGACGTGACGTGCGACTGCGAGATCCCCGCCGTGTACGACGCGTACCGCAAGCAACAACACCGCTGGTCCTGCGGCCCGGCGCAGCTGTTTAAGGCGGCCGCGGCGACGGTGTGGCGTTCGGAACGCACGCCGTTCGCCAAGAAGGCGTACTTGATCGTGTTCTTCTTCGGGACGCGCATGTTCGCGTCGCACGTGGTGAGCTTCGCGCTGTACTGCACGCTCATCCCCATCTGCGCGACGTTCCCGGAGGTGGTCATACCGTTCTGGGCGCTCGTCTACGTGCCGCTGACCGTCACCGTCTCCACGACGTTCTGGACGCGAGGCGGCTGGCGCGCCGCCGTTCCGTACGTCCTGTGCGAAAACGCCATGTCCGTGGTGAAGGTCACCGCCATGCTCTCCGGGTTCCTGGACTGGGCGGACGCGAACGAGTGGGTCGTGACGCGGAAGCTGGGGAGGATCATCGCGAGACAGGTGGACGACGCGAAAAAGCGCTCGAGAGCCGTCGCGTTCGTCGCCGAGAGATTGGCCGCGAAGGGCGCGGCGAAGGCCGCGCCGAAGGGCGCGAAAAAGAAGGAGAGGAAAACGTACGGGAAGGAGTGCGCGATGGGAATCTTCTTCATCCTGTGCGCCGCGTACGGCGCGCTCGCACACGGGATGTGGCAGTACGCCGCGTTCCTCACCGCGCAGGGGCTGGCATTTCTGGCGTTCGGACGCAACTACGTCGACGGGAAGTGACGCGCGCGCGCGATGTCGGCGTCGCGCTTCGGTAGCCGCCCGCGCGTCGCGGCGCGGCGGTGTTGTGTTTTCGACATGAAACGCGCGTCTGCGAAAACCGCGAAACGCGCTCGACGCGCTTTCCCAGAAAAAACGCGCCCCGCGCGCACTGCTTCACGCGCCGCGGGGGGGCGCGCGTCCTCCGGGGATGTTCACGGAGGGCGCGGACAAGAGCCCCAAGTACGGCGCCGCGCCAATCAGGATGCCGTTCAAGCTCGCGGGCGCCCCCGGCGCGACGAGCGGCGCGCGGCGGGAGCGGGGCGAGGGTGTTCCGTTTCCGTGGGGCGATCGCGCGCGCGTCACGCCCGAGCAGGTGATCGAGCACTGCGGCTGGAGCGGCCGCAGAGGCCACTACCAGGGCTTCCTGCTCACCGTCACGTGCGTCACGATCGCCAGTGAGGCTGCCGAGGTGGCGCTTCTCAGCCTGATCCTGCCGCACATACGCGCGGAGTTTCGCCTGAGCGCGGACGAGACGGACCGCGTCGCCATGAGCATCTTCTTCGGGCAGATGCTCGGATGTTTCGCCATGGGCGCGCTGGCGGATCGACTCGGCAGGAAACCCTGCGGCGTGGTGGCGAACGCGCTCGTGGCCCTGGGGGGGTACGTCTCCGCCGTCGCGCCGAGCGCCCCCGTCTTGATGCTCTGCCGTTTTTTCGTCGGACTCGGCGTCGGCGCCGCGTTCGTTCCCGTGGACATGCTTGCCGAGGCGTGCCCGGACGCGCTGCGGAGCACCAAGACGCAAGTCGCCAACCTGAGCTTCTCGGTCGGCGTCGTGGCGATCACCGTGGTGGGCATGTGGACGCTGGACCCGCTCGGGTGGCGCGTCCTGGCGTTCGTGACCGCGATACCCCCCACCGTCGCGCTCGGCATGTCGCTGTACCTGGACGAGAGCCCCACGTGGCTCGCCGAGCGCGGCAAATGCGAAAAGGCGAAGCGGACGCTCAGCCGAGTGTGCCTGGAGAACACGGGGCGCGCGCTTCCTTCAGGGACGCGGATCGTCGCCGCCGTCTCGCCCGCGAGCGCCGAGAGCGGCGCGTCGCCGCCGCGGAGCTCGGACCGCGACGAGGAAAACGGCGAGGGAAACCAGACGGGGATCGCGACGGATCCGTCGAACGACCTTTCGTTCCCGGCGGTGGACGCTATAGATAATCGGAGTGCGGCGCGGCGCGGGGACGACGGCGCGCGCGCGTCGTTTCGGGGTGACGAAAGAAGCAAAAACGCGTCCGCGCGCGTCGTCAAAGTCTCCGACGACGCGAACGCGGCGAGCGCGTTTCACAACCTGGTGGGCACGCCCGTGAACTTCGCGCGCACTCTGTGTTTGTGGAGCCTCGCGTTCGTGCAGACGTTCAACTTCTACGGGCTCATGCTGAACTCGCCGACGGTGTTCCGCAAGACGACGTTTCTCGTCGAGCCCGCCGCGCCGGGCGAGCCGTTGGTCAAGGTGGAGAACGTCTCGCGCATCGCCTTTGACTACCCCGCGATTTTGGTCGTGAACAGCGGGGACGTCCTCGGGAACGTCCTCGCGTTGTTTGCGCTGCGAGGGAAGATCAACCCGCGATGGGTCGCCGCCGCGTGCGCGCTCGTGAGCGTCCCGCTCTTGTTCACGCCCCTGAGCGAGTCGCTGCGCGCCAAACGCTGGGGGCTCGTGCTGGTGATGCTCCTCGGCCGGATCCCGGCGGCGCCCATCGGCGCGATGAGCTGGATCCTCAACGCCGTGGCGTACCCCACGCTCTTCCGCGCCACGGGGCACGGCTACGCCAACGCGGTGGCGCGGTTCGGCGCCGTCGCCGCGTCCTCCATGTACAGCGCCTCGCCGGCGGTGAGCATACCGATCCACGCGGCGGCGCTGATGGTCGCCGTTCCGGCGGCTCTGTTCGCGCCCAAGGGCTCGCTGGAGAAGCACGGGGGCGCCTCAGGGGCGCTCAGACGCGCGTGTTTCTCATCCAGACGGAGGTGAGCGCCGCGCCGAAAGCGGCGGCGGGAGGAAACTCGGCGGGAGCGTGTTATGTAGTATAGTGACGCGGTGGTGCTGCTTCGTGATGGTCTTCTAGTAGCTACGTAGTGCGATCTATCACCGTGATCGATGGTAGACTAATAATAGCTATCTATCACGCCGCGTCTTTTAACGGCGCGCGCGAAAACACATGGCGCATCGTCTTTTTCGCGCCGCCGAGCTCCGACACCACGCGATGAGGTTGACGCGTTTCCCGCTCGCCGTGGGCGTCGCCTCGTGGCAGTGCGAGCCGCGGTGAAGGACGCCCACGCCTTCGCGGTGCGTCACCGGCGTCCTGGCTCGCGTGGCGTGCGACTCGGCTCTCTCGTCCTCCCCCGACCCGCCGAACACCAGCTCGCCGCCTTCGAACGCGCCGCCCAGGTTCACGTTGAGCGTCACCTCCGCGTCGTCGTAGTGGTACGCGAGGTCGACGTCCCGGTCCGAGCCGGCGTCGTACCGAACCAGGAACGACCGATGGTGGTCGATGGACGTCGCGCCGGGAGACGCAAATGCGCAGAAGGCCTTCTCGGTGTCCCCGCGCGGCGTCGAGCGCGCGTTCGAGGGCGACCCTGAGTCTTTTAACCCTAAACCCGACGCCGCGGACTCGAAGGGGTCGCCGTCCCCGAAGAGCGCCGACGCCACGGGCGCCACCCAGTCGCGAACGAGCGGGTCTAAAAAACCTTCGTACATCCCGAGGTCGAACAAGAGCAGACCGTTGTCGTTCATGGTGTTCGGCCGGGACAGGGGCATGCCGGAGCGCTCGAAGTGCGCGCACTCCTCGCGCAGCTTCGCGCAGAACGCCGCGCTGAACACCGGGAACGCGAAGACGCCCGCCGGACGCTGGCGAATTATTCGCCCGGCGCATTCGTTCGTCACCGTCGCCTTCGCGTCGCGGAATCTCGCGGAATGCGTCCCGTCGGCGAGCGCCCGTCTGCACGCGCTCGCGAGCTCCCTGAACCTCGCGTCCAGATGCGTCTCGGGGTTCAGCGCGTAAACGTCCGGGTGCAGCGCGCGATACCGCGCCTTGATGAACGACCGGCGTCGCCGCGCGTCGGCGAAGTGCGTCTCGCGGCGTCGCCGCTCCGCGCGAAGCTCCGACACGATCGTCTCTGTTTCTTCTTCCGAGACCCCATCGAGCGCGTCCGCGTACGCCGACTCGAACGCTTCTCTGGTGCCGTCGAAGGAGACGTGCATGCGCAGCCGCTTCACGAAGAAGTTGTCCGTGAAGCGGCACGCGCACTGCAACGAGGGGTCAGCCTCCATCCAGACGTACTCGTCCTCCGCCTCCGAGGCGACCGACGAGAACGCTCGGGACGTGAACGTCCGCAGGCGTCGCGCGGCACCCGCGATGGCGCCCGCGACGGCGCGCGGGATGAGGCGCACCACAGATGCGGCGTCCATCACGCGAGACGGGACATGCGGGTCGCGGGTCGAACGGCGCAGCTCGGAGTGGTCACCAGCGCGGGCGCGCCGAAACGAGGAACAACGCCATTTCTCGGGTTCGCCCCCGAGCGAGAGATCTTTTGGGACGAATCGAGCCCTCGGTCACTGTTCACCGCGCGTGGGTGAGGCGGCATCGGAGAGGTCGCGTCGCGAGCGCGGTCGCAAAAGGTGTTCGTGTCACCGCGTGCTTCGTTGCGTGAACGCCGAGTATGGAAAAGCACCACAAGCTCCGGCGACCCGCCGGGTCCTCTATCCACGGCTGCAACATCTGCGGCATCGAAGGGCACCAGGCGGCGCACTGCCCTAACGGCTCGAACACGAACTGGGCCGAGAAGTTCGGCCCGGAATGGACCGTCGATCTGGACGCGCTGAGGCACAAGGAGCCGGACTACGACGCCCTCGCGGCGAGGGCGCGCGCGTACGCGGAGAGCCGCGCGAAGGGACAGGCGGGGACTTCGGGCGGGGGCGAATCTGCGAAAAACGAATCGGCGGGAAGCGCCGCGGCGGCGGCGGGGGGCGCGCCGGGAGGCCCGCCCTCTTCGGCGTGGAGGGTGTACTACGACCCGATGGGCCGCCCATATTACCACAACCCCGCGACGGGGCAGACCTCGTGGACGCCGCCCACGGCGTGAGGCGTCGCTCAAAGCGTCGGGGCGAACGCGATCTCTTCGGAAGCGCGTACGCGGAACTCGTGTTACACTCGCGTCGCTCCGTCGGCTCCCGATCGTCTGATTCGATTCGCCGCTCAACAGATATCCTTAAGAAACGCGTGGTGCGCCTCGTCGAAGTGCTCGCCGAGCTCGTCCTGCGCGCGCGAAGGAGGCAACAGCGCGGGAGGCGGTCAGGAAAAGCGCGCGCGGGCTTGGGGCGTCGGGCGCGTCCAAACGCGAGACTTTGAAAAAAAAAAGGAAAAAGAACGTCGCGCGCGTCTTCGTCTCGACGAACGTCGTTCGCTTGGATCGCGGCCTTAGGCTACGTAAGTGTCACTCAGCGCCGTTAGGTGGGCGTCGGTGGAAAGAAGACCAGTAATACTGAGTGTGACGTTCGTCATCTCCAAGTCGAGCCGAGCAGGGCACGCGACGAGCGGGCTCCGCGCGTCAGGGGGCGAAGGAAAAAAAACGAAACCGCGCGAAGGCGCGCCGCGCCTTTTCGCCCCGCCGAAAAAACAAAACGCCGTCGCGCGAAGTCGCGCGATCGAGCCGTCCGTTTACGCGCGCGTGGACACCGCGCGCGCCGTACCTTCGTGAGCCACATGAAGTCGCTGTACTTCTCCGTGAGCCTCAGGTCGCCCTCCAGCCACTGCGCGCGGTGATAGAAGTTGGTCCCGCCTTTCCCGCCGTTCTCGGGAGCCCCGGGCTCCGGCCAGTGGCCCGCGGGCGCGTTCCCGACGAGGAACGTCTCGATGGAGTCCCCCACGCACGCCTCCATCGCGGCTCGCGCGGTGGCGCGCATCGTCGTCGCCCCGTCCTCGGGGTTCACGTCCCGTGGGAAGCCCCACTCGTTCGTCGCCGCGTCGCGCACGACGAGGAACAGAAACTGATCCAACCGCCGGTCGAGCGTCCGTCTGTCGCCGGAGACATCCGCCGCCGTCTCGCGGCTCGCGGGCGCAAACCGCGCGTTCTCCGGGTCGTCCGCCAGTTCCTCGAACTCGCCTTTGGGGTCCACCAGATCGTTCGGGAGCTCGCGCAAGAACTTGGCGCGCCGTTCCTCCGACCACGACTGGTACTCGACTTCCCACGCTTCGGGCGCGGGCGTCACCACCGGAAGTCTCTCGACGATCATGTTCGCGATCAAGGGCCGGTCCGCGACGGACACGTCCCGCGGCCGCGTGCCCCGCGCGTTCCCTCGGTAGCCCCTGACGCGGGACGCGCCGCGCAGTCCGACGTCGTGGGATACCGCCGCGCCGACATCGCCGGCGAAACCCCCGTCGAAACCCCGTCGTCCCCGACACGACCCGGCGCTCGCCGACCCACCGCGCTCCGACGACGCCGACGTGGACGTCAGCGCCTGCCTCGGCGCCGCCGCGGAGGCGCGGCGCGCGCGCGCGGCGAGCGCGCGGAGCATCGCGACGTCCGACGCGTGAGTCGCGTCCCTGCCGTTCGAGAGCGCGGGGGTGCGGTCGGCTGTGGCGCGCGCCCGCGGAGCGCTCGGTGACGGACACCGAAACCCTGTCGATGAGGCGAACGTCCAACGTCGGGAGCTCGAGACGAGCCACGAGCGACTTCGGCCGGGTTTCGAGTTTGCTTTCAAAGCGCCGCCCCGAAAGACGCGACCGCGGTAGGTCGACCCCGGTCGCACCGATCGCCCCGATCGACCTTCGACTCTTCGAGTGTTCGAGAGCGCGGAAAGCCACAACAAACACAACAACCAAACGGTCGACGGTCAAGGCTTTTCCGCCACTCCCTCGCGCGCGCCGGGTCGGCGGACCCGCCGGCGCGACGGCGCACGCGGGCAAGTCGATGGCGCAGTCGCGCTCGCACGCCGCGGGCCCTTCCGGCATGCCTTCTGACCCGGACGCGCCGCGCAGGCCCAAGCCCAAGACGACTCCCAAATGGCTCGACGCGTGGTCCGATCCGATGGCCAACGTGGACGCGACGTCCGAGCTCATGGACGTGGCGGACCTCGCCGGCGACGGCGAGTGGCGCCTGGTGATGTGTAGCGCGGCGGAGCGGAAAATAAAGGTGTGGGCGAACGCCCGGCTGGTCAGCGAGCAGTCGTTGCCGGACGAGCCCGTGGCCATGCGATGTTTCTACGCCGTCCAAAACGACGGCGGCGCGCGTAAGCCGAGCGTCGCTGTCGCCGCCGCGAACTGCGTGTACATCTTTCGATCAGGCGCGAGCTCCGCGGACGGCACGAGCGATAGACTGCGGCCGTACTACAAGTTCACGTTGCCTTCCCTGCCCGTGGAGCCGCGGGAGACGGAGGTGTGGCGGCGGCTCGGAAACGATTCGATGGCGGTGGGCGACGCGTTCGCTGAGCTGGCGGAGGCGCGAGACGCCGGCGCCGCGCTCACCGAACGCACGCTGGCGTTTTTGGCCATTGAAGACGCAACAACCGAGAGCGGGACTGACGCGGATTCGAACTCGCGCCGACCGGGGGACGCGTCTGATCGCACGTCGCGCGCGCGCGCGCGCTTCGCGCGCGCGCACGGCGCGTCGGGCCCGCCGACGCGGCCGACCTCGGTGACGGCGCTCGGCGTCATCAAACACGACGGCGACGACCCCGACGCAGTTTCGCGCTTGATCTTCTGCACCGAGCACGGGCAGGTGCACGTGCTGAGCGCGGACGCGAGGGCGGTGCAAGTGACGCACCAGCTGCCGAGCGCGGTTTCGTTCGTGGCGGTGACCACCGGCAGCCGAGCGGAGGGCAAGCACTTCATCGCGTGCGCGTGCCGCGACGGTCGGGTCTACGTCGCGCGAGACGGTGCGGTGGACGACGCGTTGACCATCGACCTCGAGGCGCCGGCGTGCGGATTGGCGACGGTCGGCGGGAACGTGGTGTTGGTGGCGTGCGCGGACGACACAGCGCACGCGTACGCGCTGGCGGATCACGCGCGAGAGACAGACGGCGAGCAAATCATCGCCGGGCAAAAGGTGTACGCGCTGTATTTCCCATCCTCCGTCGCCGCGACGACGACGTTCGACGTCGATCGCCGACGGCGGTTGGAGCGCGTCGCGTTTTCGCTGCGCGGCGGCGAGATCCGGGTTTTTAACGGCGCGCGGCTCGTCGCTTCGCTGGAGACGGACGCGAACGATCCGTGCGTGGGGATGCGATTCGGGCGGTTCGGCAGGGAAGAGAACGCGCTCGTCACCGTCGCCGCGAACGGCGGCGTCGCGACGCGCATCATGCCGCGGCGCGCCGACCTGACGAGCGGAGACGACGCGGGGTCGGCGGCGTCCGCGGCGGGCGCCGCCGCCGTCCCTCTGGCGGTCCCGAAGAAAACCAAGCTCTACGTGGAGCAGACCGCGCGCGAACGCGAGTTCGGCCGCGAGATGCACGTCGCGTTCCAGAAGGACCTGTGCCGCCTGCGCCTCAACACCGCGCGCGCGCGCGTCGCGTCCGCGCGCGACGGCGGCGGACGCGGCGGCGGCGGCGGCGGCGACCGGGTCCGCCTGGACGCGTCCGTGCGCGGCCTCGGCCCCGGATTTAAGGTGGTGGTGAGCGCGGTGAACGTCGGCCCGACGCCGCTTCTAAACGTCTCGCTCCTGTTCGTCGCGGAGCCGCGCGAGGTTTACGAGACGGCGCGCGGGCACCAGACCTTCGCCGCGCTCCTGCCGGGGACGCCGAGGACGTGCGAAGTGGGGGTGTCGTGCGCGGACCCCGGCCTCGCCGCGGGGGCCTCGGGGGTCGTGCGCGTGTACTTGTGCGACCCTCGAAGCGCCGTCCCGGTCGTCTCCGCGGTCGTGCGCATGCCCGTTCCGGAGTATTACGAGTGAGTCTCGTTCGTCGCGCGACCGGCGAAGCGCCGTTTTGCGTTCTTTGCGGCGCGACGCCGCGGCGCGCGTTACGTTGTAGACCACGTACTTTTAGTTCGGAAGCGATTGCGTGGTATTCGACATCACCTTCGCCGCGCTCTCTACTCGCCCCGACACCCACCCCCAAGTGCGCGCACTTTCAGTCGTCGTTTACTGGTAGAGGCCGCCCTTGCCCTTCTTGTCGCCGCCGATCTCGAACGTCTTGCACCGCTTGATGGGATGCATGCACACCGCCTTGCAGGTGTTGCACTGCAGGCGCAGCACGATCTTCTTAGTCGTCTTCGCCTTCTTGTGGAACACGGGCTTGGTCTGACCGCCGAAACCGCTCTGCTTGCGGTCGTAGCGACGCTTGCCTGTTCGTCGAGCGAGTAGGAGAGACGTGGAGAAGAGCCGTGGCGAGCGGAAAGAGGTGGGTCAGCGAAAGGCGCGAAAGGCTCGTCGCGAAGGAAAAACCGACGCGGAAGATCGCGACTGCGTCTTCCACGCGGAGCGAACGCCAGGTGCAACCCTAAACGCGACGGGTGACGCGCGATGCGGACGCGCGACGCGGCTCCGCGCGCTCGCGACGCGTCTCCGCGCGATCGCGCGCGTCGGCCTCGCACGCATCCGAACCGCTCGTCTCGCGTCGTTCCACCGGTCGCGTCGCGTGTCGTCCGTCCGCTTCCGCGCGGTCGCGCTCGCCCGACGTCGCGGTGAAAAGCACCCGGCATCGCGGGAACGTCGCGGTCGTGGTACTCACCCTGCGCGTAAAGAGAGGCCTTGCCCGTCTTGTACTGCGTCACCTTGTGGGGCGCGTGCTTCTTGCACTTCTTGCAGAAGTTCTTCTTGGCCTTGGGGATGTTCACCTGCGTCGAGGAGGGAGGGGAGGCGCGTCAGCGGCAGGTCGCGGCATCGCGTGCGAGGCAAAGCCCTAGGAGAGCGGAAACGCGCGTTCGGACCGCGAGACGCGCGCCGGGCGGTCCGCGACGTTGCGAGGGCCACGCGCGGGCGCGCGACGCTCGATCCGTGACGTGAAGGAGCGAGACGCACCATCTTGCTCGGTCTAACCAAACGCCGCGGCTGCTGCGCGTATCTGAGAGGGTCCTCGACAGCGTCCGGCTCGCCTGAAAAACATCATTCGACGGTTCCGTTTGCGAGCGTCAGGCGAGCTGTGAGGGAGTCCCGTGAGGGTCTAATGACTCCCGAATTGACCGATCGCGCGAAATGGGTCGAGCGAACGCTTGATTTCGTGAACCGAGTCCCAGGTTTCAAAACTTCCGAGCGCCGAGCGCCAAAACTCTCATTTCGACGCGCGTGGGCCCGTACTAAGAAAAAGCCGCACGCGTTCTGTCCAGCGGCTCGGCTTTCCGAAAGACTAATTGCGCACTGGGACGTGCGGTCGGGTCTCGTAACACCCTCGGCATCGCGTCTGAAAAACCGCACCGAGACGCGCTGTTCGACACTCGTTCGGACGCCGCGCACGCGTGCGCTCCAACGACCGTCCCCCCGCGTCTTCCGCGAGCCCGCGCGCGTGCCTCCGAGTCCAGCGCCCGCGCCGCACGCCACGATGGCGCCGATGTCCAAGGCGGAGACCACGGCTGCGAATGAGGACTCGAACGGCGCCGCGACCGAGCTGTGGCGGAACACGCGCGTGCTCGGCATCATCCTGGTGTACTGCGCCATCGGCTCGCAGCTCAGCGTGGTGAACAAGGTGGTGGTGACGTTCATCCCCCTGCCCAACTTCATCTTGCTCGCGCAGTTCACCGCGACGACGGTCATGCTGCTCGCCGCGCACTACACGAAGAGCGTCGAGGTGGAGCCCCTCACCTGGCACATCGCGGGCATCTTCTCGCCGCTCGTGCTCACGTTCTTCGCGCTGCTCTACGCGGGCATGGAGGTGATGAAGTACGCGCCGCTGGAGACGTTCATCACTGTCAAGTCCATGACCCCCGTGCTGTTCTCCGCGTGCGAGTACCTGTTCCTGGGCCGAGCGCTGCCCAACCTGAAGTCCACCGCCGCACTGGTGGGCATCGTGCTCGGCGCGGCGACGTACGTCAAGGTAGACGCGTACGCGTCCTACCACGCGTACGCCTTCTGCGCGCTGTTTCTGATCGCCGCGGTGTCGGAGGGTCTGGTGGCGAAGACGACGATCGAAAAAGTCAGGCTGAACAACTGGTCCCGGTCGTACAACATCAACGTGCTCTCCATCCCGCTCGCCGCCGCGCAGATGCTCGCCGCGAACGAACACCTGCACTTTTTCCGCGAGGACAACGAGTGGAGCGCCAAGACGGTCACGCTCCTCGCGGCGTCGTGCGTCATGGGCCTCGGGATGTCCGTCGCGACGATGTGGATCCGCGAGGCCATCTCCGCGACGTCCGTGTCGGTGGTGGCCACCTGCAACAAGTTCATCAGCGAGCTCGTGAACTGGGTCATCTGGAACAAGCACACCACCAGCGACGGGCTGGGCGCCGTGCTCGTGATCATGGTCTGCGGCATCTTCTACGAGCAGGCGCCGCTGCGGGTGAAGGGGCAAGGGTACAAGCGCGAGGAGATCTGCCCGTGCCTGCCGCGGTCGTGGCTCGGGTTTAAGGCTCCGAGCGAGCCCAGCGGGGGCGACGCGGGGTACGGAGCGGGGGTGTAGAGGGTCGCGGGGACGCGCATCGCTTTTCTTTCCGGGCGCGACGAGTGTCAAAAAAAAGCATCGAGCGAGACGGGACGCGTCAAAAATCGCATCTACGTAGCGTCTCGCGCATGAGGGAAAGCGGCGGACGGTGCCGTCCTCGACGCGTCGCGTCTCTCGCCGTCTCTCGCCGCGACGTCGGCGCGCGAAGTGTTTTCGTCTTTTCGCCGCCGCGAGTCTCTCCTTCGTCCTCCGCGAAAAAAAAGAAAAGGTCGCGCCGCGACAATTTTTTTCGCCGCGCGACGACGTCTGTCAGTCTGTCACAGCCGCGACCTCGGCTCGAACCCTCACTGGATGGGGATCTTCTTCGCCTCCGGGAGCTTCTTCTCCGGGAGTTTCGCGACGTCGATAGTGAGCGTGCCGTTATCGAACGCCGCTTGCAGCTTGGAGAAGTCCGTGTTCTCGGGCATGCGCAGCGCGCGCTGCTGAAAGTCGCTGTAGCTCCGGCGCTCGCTGCGGTGCCACCGCTTGTCCGGCGACTCCTCTTCTTTCGCGCTCGTCTCGCTGCGCTTCGCGCCGATGCGGATGATGTTCTCGTCCACGTCCAGCGTGACATCCTCCTTTTTCACGCCGGGGATGTCAGCCTTGAGCTGGTACGCCTCGTTGGTCTCCTGTCCCGCACGAACGAGAAGAGCGTCGAGAGGAGGTGGATTTTTTTTTCGTGAGACGCACGGCCGTTTTTCTCGGACCGGTCCGAGAGACGCGCGTGGAAAAGGCGTCGACGCGTCGTGGAAGGGTGTGGAAGAGGAAGGGACGCACCGTGACGTCCACGGGGATGATGCGCAGCGTGGACCGCGCCCTTTCGGTGGGCGCGCCGCTCATGGGGAGCATCACACCGGACGGGGCGAGGAAGTTGGAGAACCACTGCGTGTCCGGTGAAGGGTGCGGAAGGTCAGAGCGGCTTTCTTCTCGGCGGAGACGGACGCGGCGGCGCGCGGGTTCGCGTGTCGAGAGGCGCGTGGGTACGAGAGAGGCGCGACGGACGCACGTCGTCCGCCTCGCGGAAGGCTTCGCGGAAGAAGGAGTCGGTGGGGAGGGTGAGGGCCATGGTGGTGCGTGGGGCGTCGGTTTCGAGTCAGTCGCGTGCAGGCGTGTCTGCGCGGGAAGTTGTGGCTCGTCGAGACGAGACGCGCGACGAGAACAGTCGTGGTATCTCGTCACCTGTCGTGGTTCGCGCGTCGTCCTCGGACGCGTCCGATGCGCGGAGATCCGAACCCCTCGCCCCCGGTCTTCTCCGGAGGAACGCGCTCGAAGTTTCCTGAAACGCGTTTCCGGGGACCGACGGCACACAAACCCTCGTCCGGTCGAGGCGTTTTTCCCTCCGCCCCGCGCGTCGGGAGCCACACCTCGGCGCGCGCCGCTGGAGGCGGCGGGACCCCGTCCACCTCGCCGGTGTCTCCGCGGCGATCGCGATCTGTGACGCCGCGCGGCAGAAGCGCCATGTCCACGCGAGCCTGAGCGGTCCCCGCCCCGTCCGGTGCGCTCGCGAGATGTCTTTCGTGGACCTCCCCGCGCACGTCGCGCTGACGATTTTGCGTCGCCTGGACGCGCGCGACCTCTGCGCGCTCCGCGCGACGTGCCGCGCCTTCGACGCGGCGCTCGTGGAGGCCGCCGCGTTCGAGGCGACGCGCGCGCGCGCGCCGTGGCTCGCCGCGCCGCGCCCCCGCGAGGGCCCCGAGCGCGCGCCCGCGAGCGCGAAGCGAGAGGACGAATCGTGGCTGGACCTGCTTCGCTTCGCCGAGCTCGCGGCGGCGGCGCGGCTTCCCCGCGTCGTTGCCGCCGAGGACGTCACCGCGGTGGTCGACCGCGAGGGGCGCGTGCACGTCTGGGGCCCGGTCGTGGACGCGCAGGGGTACGAGCAGGACGACCCGGACGCGCCTCCCGACGACGGCGTTCGCGGCGACGAAGCGGAATACGCGCGGACGGAGACGGCGGCGGTGGCGGTCGAGGGAACGCGCCCGCGCGTGGAAAAAAGAAAAAAGCGCGCGCCGCGGTGCGTCGTCGCCGCCGCCGGGTACGCGTGCTCGTTCGGCGCGGGGGGCGCGCGGGGCGGTCTCCGCGCTTTCCGAAACGTCGCCGGGGTGGATGCGAGTCCCGGGAATCACACCCGGAGCCGCGCGAGTCGCCCCCCCGCCGGCGCGCGGGATCCCGCGCGGGCCGGCGCCGGCGGCGGAGGGCGCTCATTGGACGCGGAACCGCTCTCGACGCGTTCGGATTTTTTTGTGACTAATTCGCGCGCGCCGCGCGCGCGGCGGTCGGCGATCCCGGCGCGCCCGGCGCCGACGAACACCGTCTTCTCCCGCCTTTCGAGCGTGGGCGCGACCGTCCCCGCGGCCCTTCCGAGGCTCGCGAACCCGAAGCTCGCGATCGGGAAAAGCCGAGCGATCGGCGGACCGCCTCGGATCGTCTCCGTCGCCGTGGGCAGGACGCACGCGTTGGCCGCCGCCGCGGACGGGTCTCTGTGGAGTTGGGGAAACGACGTCGCGGGACAGCTCGGTCTAGGCGGCGCACGCGTCTCCGCGACGCTCGCGCAGTTCGGGAACGCGTTCAGATCAATGTCGATAGAGCGCCACTCTTCCTCCCCGAAGACCCTTCGGGATCGCGCGCGGCAGATGCGGCGCGACCGCGACGGCGCGGGCGGGGGCGGGTCTCCGCGCGCGGCGTCGCCCGGGCACTTTTCCGACGGGCACGCGAGCGCGTGCGTGGACGAGGCGAAATTTTTCCCTCCCGCGGGTCCCGGGTTCGATCCCGGCGGGTCGCGCCGCGACGCGCGTTCGTCTCCGATTCGCCGCCACGGCGACGTCTCACGCGACACCGAGAGCCGCGACACCGACGCCTCCCCCGCCTCTCCCGAAACAAACGCGGTCGAGATGCGTCGCGTCGAGCGCTTCTCGGACGATTCCAAAAGTTTCAGTCGCGGCGGGGGCCACTCGAAGAGCGCCGATTCACGAAGACGTTTCGTCGTCGCGGTGGCGGCGTCCCGGCACGGAAGCGCGTGCGTGACCGCCGACGGCGCGTTGTTCTGCTGGGGGAGCAACAGGCGCGGCGCGCTCGGTTTAGGGGACGACCTGGACAGGGACGTGCCCACGCGCGTGCGAGTTCGCGCGCGTGACCTGGACGACGGTTCTTCGGACGACGGCTCCGACGACGGTTCCTCGCGCGGTTCCTCGCGCGGTTCCTCCTCCTCCGACGACGCGAGTCGCGGTTCAGGCGCGCCACTGCGCTCGCCCGCGTCCGCGCGGCGAGTCGCCTCGCCGTCCGCGCGGATGTTCCCGGGCGCGCTGAGCGATACGGACTCGGACTCGGACGCGGAACGCGCGCGCGACGCGCGGGGCGACGCGACGGGGAAAGCGCCCGTGTCGCCCTCGGGTCCCCGGGCTCGGACGAGAACGACGAGCCCGAGCGGCAGAACGGCGCGCGCGAAGCGTGAGAAACGACGCGACGCCGTCGTGACTGCGTTTTCGTACGGCGCGCGGCACGCCGCGGCGGTGACGTCGCGCGGCGAGCTGTTCTGCTGGGGGGACGACCGGCAGGGGCAGTGCGGGCGCGCGGGGGGAGGGCGGGGCCCGGACGCGGTGCTGTGGCCGACGCGCGTCGAGCTCCCGCTGGGATCGAGCGACGAAGACGACGAAGACGACGAAGACGACGAAGACGACGAAGACGAAGACGTGTTCGACGACGTGCGTCTCGACGAAGAAGCGTCGTTCCGCCGCGCGTGGCGACGAGACGGGAGACGGGCGAGGCACGCGCGCGTCGCGCGCGTCGCGGACGTCGCCGCGGGGGGCGCGCACACGTTGGCGCTCGACGACGCGGGGCGCGTCTGGAGTTTCGGCGCGGGGCACGGATTGGCGCCCGGCGACCCGGCGGATGGGTACGACGAGAGCATGTACGACCCGAGAGAGGGCCACTCTCGGCGCCCGCCGGAGCGCGCGCGCGGCGTCCCGCGAGCCGTCGCCGTCGCCGCCGGCGCGAGGCACTCCGCGGTGGTCGTCGACGGGCGAGCCGAGCTCTCGTTCGCGACGGAGGATCCGTCGACGCGTCGAGCGAGCGAAGCGTCGGCGTCGGAGACGGAGATGGAAACCGCCGGCGCGAAGGCCACGAGGCGCCTCTCGGTGTACACGTGGGGCGCGAACGACGCGGGACAGCTGGGGGGGACGGACGCGGCGGTCGCGCGCCCGACCCCAACCCGCGTCGCGAGCTTCCGGACGAGCTACTACGCGTAGTAGCACAGGCGCGGGAACGTCGTTTCGGGTCAGTCGCGGCGACGCGGCTCTATTAGGAGAGCGAGCCGAGCTCTCGGGTGAAGAGCGAGCTCGCTTTTTTTTTTTCGCGCGCGCGACGGCCGGCGCCGCGATTCCGTCCATCGTTCACGCGCGTATCATATAGTAATAGCTACCTATGTGATGAACACGCGTGAACACCACTACCCACGAGAAGGTGGTCTACGATCTACGAGCTTTAGAGCTTCGCCCACCGCTCGAGCGCGCGCACGCAGAACTCGCGCGTCTCCGCGTCCGCGACGACCCGCGACGGTGCCAGACGCGCGCCCGCCGCGCCAAAGAGGTAGGCGAAAGGAGGCGTTTCGGATTTATTTTTTTTAACTTCCCCTCGGCTCGCGCGAGGACGACGCGCGGACCCGCTCGCGCGCGGGTCATCAGGCAGAAAGCACGCGCGGCACACCGTCTTCGCGGCGTCCTCCGGCGCGGCCAGCACGCCGAGCCCCCGCGCGACGAGCACGTAGAGCAGACGCAGCGCGGGCGGCCACTCGCGGTTGATCGCGGTGTCCACCAAGCCGGGGTCCGCGAGCGCGGAGGACGGAGGCGGGGGGGGACGCGCGCCGTCGCGACGGCGACGGCGACCGCGACGGTTCGCGTTTCGTTCACCCGAAACGCGAGCCGTCGCGTCTTCGAGCGCGTACGCGAACATGGTGGCGGCGGTTTTCGAACACGCGTACGCCGTCGCCGGGACGTACGCGTCGCGCCGCGAACGAGGAGACTGTTTTCTCGTCTCGTCCACCCACTCGACCCATCTCCGCATCTCGCGCGCGCTCACGGCGCGGTGCGTGAACGAGCCCACGGTCACGACGCGGAGGCGCGGCGTGCCTCCCCGCGGCGACGCGTCTGCCCGCGCGGCGAGCAAGCTTCGGGTGAGCCGCGCCGGGGCCGCCGCGTTCACCGCCGCCGTCTCCTCCAGCCCCGAGCGTTTCGCCCGGGCGAACGAGCACCGCATGACCCCCGCGCAGTGCACCACGCACCGCACCGCGCCTACTGGTGTAGTGCGGTAATCAGCGTCCAGCGCGCGCACCAAAGCGTCCACGGCGGCTCCGTCGCGCAGATCCGCGCCGAACGCGACGGGCGGCGGCAGTTTTTTTCGGTTCGTCATTCGTTTCACGGCGCGCGTGAGATTCGCCGACGACGGTCCCGCCCCCGCCTCGGCCGCCTCGGCCTCCTCCGCGATGCGCGCGCTGGTCTCCTCCGCCTCCTCCAGCGTCGCGCAGACCACCGCCACGCGCGCGCCGAGCGTGTGCAGGCGCTTCGCGGTGGCACGGCCGATGCCGCTCCCGGCGCCGGTGACGATGGCCACGGGCGGCGTCTCGTCGTCCCCGAGCCACCACTCGGGGAGCGCGTCGGGCGCGCGCGAGTCGCCGGGGAGGCGGCGCGCGAGTCGCCAGACGAACGCGCGGCACGTGCTGTCCATCAGCGCTAGGAACCACGCCACGAGCCGCGCGAGGTTGGCGGGTGCCCACATCATGGCGACCCCTACCCGCACCCGCCGCGCCGCGCGCGGCTGACTGATGACGATGCACACGTCGGAACGTGGCGAAGAGTGGTCTACTTTCATAGTAATAAGGTATCATACGACTCGAGAGATGACCGCCTAGGTGGCCTTTTCTTCTTCCTCTCCCCCTTCGTCCAGCCCCGCGAGGATCGCGCCCGCGACGAGCCCCGCGCCGCCGACGTACCCGAACGTCCCGAGGCTCTCGCCCAGCAGGACGGCGCCCATCACCGCCGCGAACAGCGGTTCGCCCGCGAGCAACACCTGTGACTCCGACGCGCCGACCGATTCCTGGCCCTTCGCTTGGCACACGTCCGCGAAGTACCCCGGGACGACCGCGGTAAAGATCAGCACGGCCCAGGCGGCGGGGTTCTGCCACCCCGCCCAAGGCGCGGCGACGCCCGCGGGGTTGGTGACGTACGCGAAGCAGTCCGCCGCCGCCCAACCGAGGTACAGCACAGAGAGGATCACAGTTTTCCACGCCTGCGTCAAGTTCCCCGGCAAGCCGGACTTGGCGAAACTCCCGATGCGGAAGATGTACAGCGAGTAGCTCGCCGCGCCGATCAGCGCGATGACGTCGCCGATGTTGAGCCCGACGCTCGCGGCGGCGCCGGCGGCGACGTCGCCGCCGTCGAAGCCCAGCAGCACGACCCCCGCAATGGCCAACGCGCACCCGGCCCACGTGATCGCGCCCACGCGGTCGCCCGAGAGCGACACCAGCACGGGCGTGAACGCGATCGAGGCCTGCGTCAGAAACGACACCCTGGTGGCGTCCGTGAAGAGTAGCGCGACGTTGCACGCGCCCTGCGCGACCAGGTTCCACAACGCCAACTCGCCGGCGGCGCGCCAAAAGACGCCGCTCGAGCCGTCGCTCTTCTTCGCCAGCGCGCGCTCGGGGTCCGCCTTGGCTCTCGCCTCGGCTTCCTTGCTCTCTCGGAGGATCATGGGCACGAAGCACAGCGCCGCGAAGACGCCGCGAACCGCGCCTATGACGCCCGCGCTCGGCGGGCCGGGCATGCCGTAGACGTACTTGAACGCGACGGAGAGCGAGCCGTACGCGGCGGCGACGAAGATGAGCAAGCCTCGGCCGTACCACACCGACCGCTTCGCGGGCTCGGCCGGCCCGTCGACGCCGTCCAGCGCGCCGTCGCCATCCATCGCGCGCGTCGTGACGCTCAGGATGCGTCCGCGCGGGACGCCGCGCGCGCGCCCAGACGCGCGCGCGCGCGCGGGGCCGCGGAGCCGAGCGAACATCTTACTCTCGTCGGCGGAGCAGGATGACCCGGCGGCGGTGGGGAGGCGGCACTCAGCGCGCTCGCGCGCTCCGGCGGTCGCGACGACCGCGCGGCGGGATCCGGCGCCGCTGACACGTCCGGCGCCGGCGTTCGCGCGCTCGGACGCTCCGCCCGCGCGCGCGCGAGGCGTCGCACCGAGGACGGCGCGCGAGGCGAACATTCAAAAGGCACCCGAAGCGAAAACCTCGGGGAGCGGCGCGCGATCACACGCGCTCGACGAGGTGAGCGACGCACGGGCGCCCGGCGCGGGTGCGCGCGTGCGGAGGCGCGCTGGCGAGTCTGTCGGGCGCCTGTGACGACGCGCGAGGCTGATGTGCGCGGTGAGCGAGAGATCCCTCAACTCCACGCCCGCGAGTCCAACGAACGCGTCGGGTTTTCGCGGTGACGCGGTCGCGAAGGTCCGACGCGAGACTTTCGCGCCACGCAGTGCGGCTGAGACGCGCCCGTGGCGGACGGGTGGACGATCGGATTCGCCACCCGCGGCGCGACGCGTTCGTCTGGTTTCGTTTTCGCGGCAAAACCTTCAAGGATGGGAGCGTGTTTTGATCGCGGGAAAAACTGTTTTTGTTTGAGTCCGTCGCGATACATAAAAATTCCCAACACATCGTCTCGTCGCTCTTCGACGCTTCGCGGAGCGTCTCCCGCCTCGCCCCGATTTCGCGCTCACGCGTACCGCGCGAGCGACGCCGAGCGTGCGGTCTCCGCGGCCGCGCGCCGCAGCGCTCCCGGCGAGACCATCTTGAACGGTTCGACGCGCGCCTCGTCGAAACCGCCGATCGTCGCGGCTTCTCCCGCATACTCGTTCCACGCGTCGTCGTCGGAAAAGTCGCGCGCGGAACCCGCGTCGCTCTCCGGCTCGTCCTCCTCCGCGTAGCGCGGCGCGGCCGCCGCGGCGGACGCGCGGATCGCGCCGTAGCCGCGATCGATCCAGGCCGCGTGCGTCTCCGCGTTCGCCGCGCGGAGCGGCGAAGGCGACTCCGCGGGCGTCGGCGGGTACGCGTCCTCCTCGTCGTCGCGAACGAAAAACGGTTCGCGCGGTTCGCGCGACGCCGAGGAAGGTTTCGCCGAGGAAGGGGGAGAGGACGCGTTCAAAAAGTCTTCTCCGCGCGCGACACCGAGCGCTCGATGCGGGGCTCGGTGTTCTTTCTCGAGCGGGCTCAGGTCCGCCGTCCCGAGCGGCGCCAAAGGCGCGCGCGCGATTTCTTCCCTCGGCGTCGCCTTTTTCGCCGCGGCGAACGTCTCGTACTCCGCCCACGCCGGATCGACGTTCTCCTTGTCCGCCCCGACGTTCTCCTCGTCCGCCTCTTTCCGAAAAAGTCGCTCGGCGCGCGCGCCCTTCTCGGCTCGCGGTCCGAGACGCTCGCCGGCCTCCGCCTCCGCGCGCCGCAGCGCCTGCCTCCGCTTCAGGAAGCGCGCCAAGTTGCGACCCGTGCTCGGCCTCGCCGACGAGCCCGCGCGCGGCGCGGACTCGGAGCTCCGCGCTGCCTCGGGCGTCGCGGGCTCGGAGGCGACGCGCTCGCCGCTCGCCGCGCTCTCGCCGGGGATCTCGTCGCCGAGAGCCCTTCGCGCGGCGGGGGGGGAGGGGAGCCGCGACGCCGGCGAGCGCGACGAGCCGCGCCGCGCCAGTCGCGACCCTCCCAGCGAGCTCTCCGGCCCCAGCGGCGACTCGACGAACGCCACGCCGCCTCGGAGGTCGGGACCGCCGCGCGCCCCCGGGCTCGCTTCCGTCCCCCCGGCGCTCTCGCCGAAGCGTTCCGCGCGGTACTTGGAGTCGGGGCTCAGCGCGACCGCCGCGGCGGCGCGGATGCGGGACCCGGGCGTCTCCCGCGGCGGAGACGCGGCGAGCGCCGCGTCGAGGTTTCGCCCGCCGCTCGCATCCGCACCGTTCGCCCGGGACGCGACGCGCGAGCTCTCCGGGGTCTTAGGGGTCCGCGCGAGGCGCGCGTTCGAGGGCGGCGTGCGCCGGGCGCGACGTGCCATCTCCGTGGTCGCGTAGGATCCGGCCGCGGGGGTCGAGGGCGCTCCCGCGGGCGAGGCGCGGCGCCGCGCGCCTGGGGTGTTGCCGTTGGCATGGAAGATGTCGGCGTACTGCGATTTCGCGGAGCGGACGCGCGCGTCGTGCGCCGCGCGCGTCGCCGAGCCCTCCCACTCCTTGAGCGCGAACTTCTGCCTGCGCCGCTCCGCCTTCACGGCGAGGTCGGGTGTCGCGCGCGTCGTCGCCAGCTCGGACATCGCGGCGGACGGTGGGGTCACCGAGTCCGAGAGTGCGTCTGGACGACGCTCCGTCGACGCTTTTCGACCCGAAACGTTCGGCGCTTCCGACAAACGGCTGTTTTGCTCTCCTCGACGAGAGCGACTGCGTGATTTCATGCTGACTGCGCATCATACGGAATCTGGGCCAGGAGATCCAGCGCTGTGATTCGTCGAGACGCCTCCTCGACGGTTTCGCAATATTTGGCGAACGAGTCCGCGCGCGATCCCGCACTCGTCACCGCGCCGGTGCTCGAACACACCGAAGATGGCCGCCATGCTCGCCACAAACGCGACGCTCGCCCGCCCCTCCGCGCGCCCCGTCGCCGCGAGGCGCCGGCGCGCCGTCGCCGCCAAGGCCTCCGCGGCGGAGAAGGCGTCCCCGTCGAACGAGGCGGGCGTGACGACGCGCGCGCGTCTCGAGCGCGTCGGCAAGACGGTGCTCAGCGGCGTGGTGGCCGCCGGGCTGGCGTCCGCGGTGGCGCCCGAGCCCGCGCTCGCGGTGTCGCTGCGCGACCCCGTGTTCGGCGACATCGAGGTGTGGCAGTTCATCGTGCTCACCGCGGGGTACTGGTGGGGCATCGAGTACTACCTGGACAAAAAGTACGACGAGCCGGATGCGAAGAAGAACCCGGGCGCGGTGATGCCCAAAGTGTCCGCGGCGAAGAAGAACGCGTTCGCGGAGGCCAACGCCAAGGCGGAGGAGGCGAAGAACTCGTCCCCGTCCGAGTGAAGGCGTCGAGGGTGTCACGAGGTGTCGGAGCCGCAGACGAGGCGGACGCTCTTTCGCCGTAGAATAATCGACGCGTAGACTACCACCGCCCGACGCGTCGTTCGTCGGCGGCGCTTTTCGTCGCGCCCTCCGTCGCGCGCGCACGCCGATCCTCTCGCGCATCCTCCGTCAGTCAACCGCGCTCACTTCCTGGCGAACGGGTTCGAGGCGCGGCTCTTCTTCGCCGGCGGCGCCGCGGAGACGTCGCGCTCGAAACCCGCCTTGCTCTTCAAGACGCCGCCCGCCGCCGCCTCGTCGCCCGCCGAGGCGTCGTTCTCCTTGGCGGGTTCCGCCTTCTCCGCGGACGGCTTTCGGCGCGCGAAGGGGTTGGCGTCGTCGTCGGCCGCGCGCGCGGCGGGCGCCGGCGCCGCCGCGGCGCGCGACACCGAAACCGCGCCGCCGTCCTGCCCGGGCGTCTCCAGCTGCGAGGGGTGCTCGTAGTACGCGGGCTCGCGCGCCGCCGCCGCCTCGGCGGCGGCCGTCGCCATGGCCGCCTCGATGAGCGACGTGACCCTCTGCGCGAGCGCGCCCTGCCCGAGCGCGTTGGCCAGCTTCAGCGCGCCGTGCATGGAGGAGGGCAGGTGCAGCGTCGCCGCGACGTCCGCGGCGCGCGCGGGCTTCTCCGCCTTGCACGCGGCGTGGAACAGACGCAGCGACGCCTTGTCGCTCGCGGCGTGCGCCTCGCGCAGCGCGTCCGCGCTCTCGCCGGAGACGGCGCCGCCGCGGCGCGCGCGCTCCTTTTCGGCGGCGGCGGCGGCGAGCGCGACCGCGACGCGCGCGCGCGACGCGGCGTCCTCGAGCTCGCCCGTGGAGCCCTCGGGGAGCGCGACCGGGTGCGAGAGCGGCATGGGCGTGAGCACGGGCTTCGGGTGCACGGGCGGCCCGTCGGCGTCGCGGCAGCAGACGGCGTAGAAACCGGCGCGCGCGCCGACGACGTCGTCGGCGACGGAGACCGCCACCGGCCAGTGGTGCTCGCCCTCCTGCGCGCGGGCGTCGGCGGAGCGGAACACGGGGGCGAACGACCCGCCGAACGCCGGCGTGCGCACGCGCACGACGCCGTCCGAGGAGGCGAACGCGATCGCGCCGGCGGCGCCCGACCGGGTGGCGTCCTCCGCGAAACCGAGCCACGTCAGGGTCGAGCCCGGCGCGAGGGGCAGCGCGCCGCGCGAGAGGACGGCGCCGTCGTCGGCGACGTCGTACTCGGCGAAGGCGAGTCGCTGCTCGACTCGGTCCGACGCGCTCGCGCGCGACCCGGGTGGCTTCGCCGCGAGCGTGGGCGCGGCGGCGTGCCAAACCACGACCAGGGAATCGCCCTTGCCGGCGCACGTCACCGGCGCGCCCTCCAGCGCGACGACGTGCCGCTGCGCCCCCGCGTGCGTGAAGACGCGCAGCAGACGCTCGGAGGTGACGACGGCGACGAACGCGTCCCCGGCGGCGATGCTCACCGCGCGCTCGCCCTTGGGGAGCGCGACGCGCCACTCCGGGGCGTGCGCCCACGACTCGTAGGGGCGGTAAAACACCGTCGCCGCGCCGCCCTCCTCGGAGCCGGGCGAGGCCAACGCGCAGCCGCGCTCGCCCAGGACGGCGACGTCGTAGCCGTGGTAGTCCGTGATGGTGGGCACGCGGCCCCTCCGGCTGGTGTCGTGGAACGCCATCTCCACGACGTTGAAGTCGCTCCCGGCCTCGCCCGTGCTCGTCACCGAGCCGAGCATGTTGTAGCACAGGAACCGGCGCGACGCCGGCCTCTCGGCGCTCGTCTTCGCCTTCGCCGCCGCCCGCGCCGCGCCCACCTGGAAGGGGGGCTGCGGGGTCGGAACGCCGGGGGAACCGGCGGCGGCGGCGGCCGCCGCCGCCGCCGCCACGCGCGCGGCGTCCGCCGCGCGGCGCTTCTCCGCGCGGCGGCGGTCCATCTCCGCGTAGTACGCCTCCTCGTCCATGTCGGCGAGGTCGTCGTCGGCGTCGTCGGCGTCGTCGGCGGCGGCGGCGCGCGCCGCGTCCTCCTCCGCCTCCCGGCCGTCCCGCGGCGCGCCTCCGGCCATGTCCAGCTCCTCCGCGCCGACCGGCGCGAACGGCGAGGTCATGCCGTCGGGCACAACGGCCGTCCACTCCGCCCACTGGCCGTTGGCGTCGACCAGCGCGACGGCGTTGGCGCCCGCGCGCCACGCGGCGGCGCAGACGACGGCGTCGTGCCGCGTCTGGCGAACGACGGTTCTCGCGGCGACGTCCCAGACAGCCACCAGGCAGTCCTTCCCGCTGCTCAGCAGGTACTTCCCGTTGGGGGACCACGCCACGAACGCGACGGCATCCGCGTGCGCGATCTTCGCGCGAGCGCTCTCGTCGTCCGACGACGTTCCGTCGGACGCCGGGGGAACGTTCAGCCGGCGATCGTCGAGCTCGGTCCAGCCCCGGCGCTCGAAAAACGTGACGTCGTTTTCGCGGCCGGGCGCGGCGAGCACCTCGCCGTCCGGCCGCCACCGCGCGCCGTTGGTGCTCGGCGCGTCCGGCGCGGTCACGGGCGCGACCGTGGCGGACATCACGCAGTCGCCCGGCTCCACCGCCGCCTTGTCCTCGGACTGTTCCGCGGCGGTTTCCGAGATGTCCGCGGCGGCGGGCGTCGCCGCGAGCGCCCAGACGGTGAGCCGCCCGACGTCGTCCGTCGCCGACAGGAACTCGCCCTTCGGATCGAAGGAGACGGACTTGACGCACTTGCTCGCCGTCTGGAGCGTCAGCGCGACGCTCCGGTCCGCCATCTTGATCACCTTGACGCACGCGTCCTCGCCGCCCGCGGCGAGGAACGCGCCGTCCGCGCTGAACGCCAGCGCGCGCACGGGCAGACTGAACCTCGTGACGTTGGATTCAAACGCCCTCTTGCCATCTTCGAAGGCGAAGAGCTTGACGCAGGCGTCGTCCGAGCCGGTGGCGAAGGTCTTGCCGTCGGGCGCGACCGCGACGACGTTCACCATGTCCTCGTGCTCCTCCGTGAAGCTCTCCTCCACCTCGCCGGAGGAGGGGTGGCGCACGTACACCGCGTTGTCCGCGCCGCAGGTCACCAGGCGCGCGTCGTCGCCGGAGCCGACGTAGGCGACATCGCACACGCCCGCGACGTGGCCGAAGTTCCACTCGGGGTCCGCCATCGTCGAGCGTCGGAATCGAGGACGCGACGAAGAGTGCTGACTTCTCGCGAGGGGAGAGGTCGTGGGACGGCAGGGGCGCGCCGTTGTTCTGGGACGGAGCGACCGCGATCGCCGGCGTTTCTCGTTTTCAAAGCAACCTGCTTTTGAGCTTTTTGAACGAACGAGAAAATCGTCTGCATTTTTCTCGCACTGTTTGCTTGCCACTTTTTTTCCCGTTTTTTGAGACTCTATCGACTGTAGCACTGTACGTCTCGGGCTCTGGCTCACGCCGTTTGGGTGACGACCTCGCGTCGTCCTCCCAAAACACGGCGCGCGCAGAGGCGGCGCGGGAACACTTTCCGTACGGATGGCGTCGCTCCGCGCGCTCGCGCCCTCGACGCTCGCGTCCTCGCGACGCTCCGGTCACGCCTCGGCGCCGAAGACGCGCGTCGTCGCCGCGGTCGCGCGCAGAGGCGCCGCCTCGGGACGGGCGGAATCGGCCCTTTATCGCAAGGTACGCCACTCGACTCCGCGCGGCCCAGTCCCCGCCCGCGCTCCCTCGAGGGGAAGCCCGCCGTTCGACGGCCCCTTCGCATCCGCGCGCGCATCGCTCGCCGCCCGCTTCGTGCGCGCGCCGCCGAGGCCCCGCGCCGCGCGCGTCGGGGGCACGCCGAGAGGAAGCGTCGACGTTTGAATTTCGCACCGCTTCGCCGTTCCGATTCCAACGGAACCTCGACTTTTTCGTTTCCGAACAAAAAAAACCCGACGAGGCGACCTCGGACTGACGCCGACGGAGCGCGATTCCCGCCGAACCCTCACCCGCGAAAACACCGAACAGCCTGAACAGCCTCGGCGAGGCTCCGCGAGCGCGTCCCGCCGCCGCGGCGCGGTCGCGGCGCGCGCCGCGTCGGGCGGCGCCCTGGGCGACGCGCGCCTCGCCGCGCTCCTCGCGGCGATCGAGGAAGCCAAAGCTTTGTCGGCGCGCCGCGACGCGGCGAGCGACGACGACGAAGCTTTGTTCGCCGACGCCTCCGCGCTCGCCGCGCGCCTCGAGGAGGCCGAGCGCGAGAATGACGCGCTGCTCGAGAAAGTCGCCGAGCTGACCGCTCTGAACGACGACGCCGCTGCCGAGCTGCTGGAGGATGCCGCGGAGCTCGCCGCCGCGCTCGCGCGCGCCGAGGACCTCGAGGAGGAGGCGGAGGCGCTCCGCGTCTTGAACGAAAGGCTCGCGCAGGCGGCGGAGGAGGTGGCGGCGATGGTCGTCGCCGACGACGCCTCGAGCCATAGCACGGAGACGCACCTGGAGAAGCTGCGCGCGGAGGCTGACACCGCGAAACAAGCGCTGGCCACCGCGGAGCGCCGCGCAAAGGTTGAGCGCGACGCGCTGCTCTCGCGCGTGCGCGCGCTGGAGGTTGACCTCGCTGAGGCGGAGGCGGAGGCGGTTGGCGGCGACGACGCGGCGTCGCCGGACGCGTTGGCCTCGGCGCGCGAGAAGATCGAGCGTCTCTCCGCGCTCGCCGCGCAGAGGGGCGACGCGCTCCTCCAAGCGGAGGCGGCGGCGGCGGCGGCCGCCGCGGAGGTGTCCTCGCTCAAGAAGCGGCTCGCCTCCGCCTCGGCGGCGGGCGCATCCGCCGACGCGAATCTGCTCGCGACGATTCGCGCGCTCGAGACGGAGATGGCGTCGATGCTCACCGAGGAGGAATCCGCCGCGCGCGTCCGCGAGCTCGAGATCGCGATGGCGGAGATGGTGGACGCCGAGGAGATGGACGCGCTCCTGGCGCACGCGCGCGCCGTAGAGACGCGCATGGCGGAGATGGTGGATGCCTCCGCGCTCGCCGAGGCGGAGTCGCGCGCGGCGGCGCTCGCCGCCGAGGCGGACGCGCTGCGCGCCAGGGTGCGCGCGCTGGAGACAGAGATGGCGTCCATGTCGTACGACGACGAGGCGGGCCCCGTCGCCGCGGAGGATGCCGCGCGCGGGGCGACGGCGGCTGCGGTGAGCGCCTTTGCGGCGGCGCCGGCGAAGACGAAGAAGGCGTCGGGGCGCGAGACGCCCTTCGCGCGAGACCCGAAGGCGACGTTCGCGAAGCGCGCGCCGCAGTTCGCGGAGAAGAAACAGAGCGGCGCCGGGGGAGCGCGCGCGGACGCCGCCGCGAAGCCGTTCGAGCGCGCCGCGCCGCAGACGTTCGCGCTGCGCCGCAGGACGTTCCCGGCGTCGACGAGGGTGTCGGCGTCGACGCGCGCGGGCGCGTCCCGCCCCGCCGAGCGCGCGTCTGGCGACGCCGTGACGTACGCCTTCGGCGGTGACGACGATTTTGACGCAACGGCGGAGCGAACCTCTTCGAAGCCGTTCGAGCGCGCGTCCCCCGACGCCTTCATACTGCGCCGTTTCGACTTCCCCGCGGTGCGCGCGAGGGCGTCGAGCGTCGCGCGCGGAAGCAAGCCGCCGTTTTCGCGCGCCGACGGGGGCGCGTTCGTCAAGCGCCGTCTGACGTTTTTCGACGCCGCCGAGCGTCCGACGCTCGCCGTCGAGGGCACGGCGTCCATGCCGGTGGGCGCGTTCACGCGGACGCCGGACACGTTCAAGCTCCGGCGGTTCGACTTCGTCAAGGCGAAGGGCGCGAGGGGGAGGGGAGAGGCGAACGCGAACGAGGCGCCGGAAAGGCGCGCGTTCCGGCGCGCGCGCGCCGGCGGCTTCTCGCTGCGCAGGTTCAAGTTCCACCCGTGAAGGATCGATCCGTTCTTATGAATTTTTGAGAAAGACTCCTCTCACGCACCACCCGCAGTCCACTCCACATCTCAGTCCACTCGTCAGAGCGTCGCTCGTCGACGCGTCGATCTCGTCTCGACGCCCTTCGTCCTTCGTCGCGAATAGACCAGTCCACGGCGCGCGCGGTGCATGGACGTCGCGTTCAAGCGCGTCGGCCCGGGGGAGGAGGTCCCGCCTCCCCCGAAGGAGCTGGCGGAGTGGGCGGGGAACACCGCGGGCGGCACGCTCGGGGGGATGGTGTACGGCGCGGTGCGCGGGTACAGGGCGCACGACCCGCAGTACGCGGAGGTTGCCGCGATCGTCGCGAAGAGGCACCGATGGATGCGCGCCACGTCGGAGGCGACGCTGGGCGGCCTGCGGCTGGGGAGCTTCGTCGCGGTGTTCAGCGCGGTGCAGCTCGCGTCTGCGAGCCACAGGGCGGACGGTGCGCGCGACATGTGGGACACGGTCGCGGCGGGTGCGGTGACCGCGGGCGCGACGGGCTTGGCGCTCCCCGGCGGGTTGGGCGTTCGATTGAGAGGATTCGGACTCGGTGTGCTCGTGGGGGGCGGTCTGTGCCTCCCGCTGGGGTACGTCACGCAGGAGCTGGACCGGTTGATACCGCTCGAGTCGCTCGGGGAGGAAACGGTCGCGACGCGCGGCCCCGGGACGTCGCGCGGCGGCGGCGCGTCGGGCGCGTCGGTCGGCCAGTACTCGCGCGACGCCGAGCCGCGCGATTTGGCCGGCGCCGCCATCGCGTCGTTCGAAGCCGAGCTGCGAGAACGAGCGCCGCGGAAGAAACGCACGTGGTTCCCTTCTTGGGTCGGAGGTGACTGAACACCGCGTCACCGTTCGAGTACCGCTGTCGGGTGGCTTTTTACCACGGTGGCTAGCTACCAGTATACAGTTTAAAAAGAGAGCCGCGACGCAAACCGCTAGGAGTTGTCATTCGCGTCTTCTTCTACCACGGAAGCTCGCCGCCGAACGTCTTCGCGCCGCAGTGCGCGAACAGACCGGCCAAGTCCGGGTTGGTCGCCGCGTAGGGATGCCCAGTCCCCACGACCGCGAACGGGTCTCTCCGCGCGCGTTTGCCGCCGAGCTCGTCGCCGCACCCGTACGGGTCCGACGCGAACTGCCCGCGTACCGCCGCCTCGCGCGCGCCGCTCGTCTCTTCCCGCTCCGCGCTCGCCGCCGGCGTCCCCTCGTACGCGAAGCGGTCCGCCGGCCACCGCAGCGCGGCGAGGTGCTCGTTCTCGAACCGCGCGCGCTTGAACTCGTACCCCACCACGGTCAGGCGGCGAGGCACCTCACCGGTCAACTCCCGGAACCGCGCGATCGAGAAGAGCACGTTTTCGTACGAGTCGCGCGCGCGCTCCTCGGTGAAGGCTCTCTTCGCGACGGCGTCGCCCGCGCCGAAAAAACCGCTCGCGCGGCTCACCAGGTAATAACTCGTCGCCTCGCTCAAGGAACCCGCGGGCGCGCGGGTCGTGCCCCCGGAGAAGAGCAGAATCGAGTCCTCGTTCGCGTTCGCTATCGCGACGCCAGCCTTCATGTGCGCCACGAGCGCCGCCGCCTGCCCCGGCGTCCGTTGGTACGGCTCCAGGTACCAGCTCGTCTCGAGAGCGGCGGCGTCGGCGGAGAAGTCGCCGCCGACGAACACGGCGTGGCCGCAGACGACGACCAGGTCCTTCGCGGTGGGGAACGGCGCGGGCGCCGTTCGGGAAGCGCGGAAAGAAGACGCCCCGCCGCCTTTCCTCGACCCGGCCACGCCCGCGTCTGATGAGAGGGACGGCGCCGACCTCGCCGACGGCACGAACTCCCGGTACACCGCCCAGAGGATCAGGAGCGTGGTAAACCAGCGCGCGCGCGCGGCCCGCAACACCCAGGACACCACCGCCCAGTTCGCGCGGAGCAGCAGTCTCCCGACGAAGCCGCGAACGCCGCCGCCGCGTCGCCTCTTCGAGTTGTCGTCCAGGAGCGCGGCGCCCTCGATGTCGAACCCTCGCTGGCCGCGGGGAGGCTGCTGGAAGGAAGGTTGGGCGATCGGGAACGTCAGCGGCTCTTCATCACGTTTATGTGCTCGAGAGTGAACCGGTGGGTTCGAGAGGAGGGACCCTTGACGGACCTGCGCGGGGTACATGCGCCCGCCGGTGGAGCGCGAGAACATCATGCGGACCGCCTCGGCGCGCCTCCGCGAGCGCCGGCCGCTGTGGCCAAGCCGAACTTCGGACAGTCGACAGTGCACGTTTTCGCAAACGACGGCAGAGAAAAAAGGCAGCTGAGCAACTGTGACTCGGCACACTTTTATTCCCCATTCGCCCGGGCGCCTCGGGGCGCTTGGGCGGCGGGAGGTACGATGCCGGCGAGACGTCTGCTCGGGGGAGGGCTAGACCTGACCGCAGACGAAAACCAGGTGTACTTGTTCATGGTGTTGTTCGGGGCGATCCTGTTCGGGACGCCTCCGCTGCTCAAGCTGTGGAAGTACTGCCGACCGCACGCGGCGTCGACGCGGGACCCGTCCGCGGGGCTGGAGATGTGGGACTTCCAGGACGAGTTCGACGACATGCGCGGGGTGAAGGACCCGCTCGAGGAGGAGAACAAGCGCGGGAGGAAGGGGAAGAAGAAGAAGAAGAAGAAGAAGGGCGGCAAGGAGGCGGGGGGGGCGAAGTAGAAGACTTGTTTGGAATTGCGCGAGATGCCCATAGCCTGCGTGTGATAGACGTCTCTGAGACTGCGCGCCATACGAAACGACTCCTCCGACGGTTTCTCCCGAGTCTCGACGCGTCGAAGGCGCGGGAGATCGACCGCGCCCCGCGCCCTCGGACAGAAGTGCGCGCGCCGCGGTTCCACGACCCCGCGCCACACCATGTCGAGCGGAGCTCTCGAGCCGAAGAAATCCGGCGACTTCTACTGGAGCAAAGATGAGGTGCGTCGCGCTTCCCCGCCTCGGTTCGCCGACGTCGGCGTGTGGCTCTGACGGCGTGGCAGAGTCGATGGCCGGTTTGACCGGCACGCGCGCGTGCGAGGCGAGCGCGCGGGGCGCCGTGGGGCACGAAGGCATCGCACGAAGTCTCGTCGTGCCCGCGTCGCCATGACACTCTCGCGTGCGCGTCCCGCGCCCCCGCTCGCGCCGCCCTGCGTCGCCCCCCGCTCGCGGGCGCGCACACTGCCACGTCGCGCGTTCGGCGCTCGACCGTTCGGAACGGACGGATCGCGAATCACGTACGCGCTTGCGCCGCCGCCGCGGCGTTCGGGAAACACGAAAAACCATCGCGACGCGAACCGCTGACCGGACACGCACGCGTCTGCCCGTCCATCCGGATGTCGCTTTTTCTCGTTTCCAACCTCTGAACCTCGCAGGAGCCCCACGCGAAGCGTCGCCGCGAGATCCTCGCGAAGCATCCCGAAATCAAGGATCTGTACGGCCCGGATTGGACCACCGCGCCGCAGATCTTCGCCGTGGTCGCCGCGCAGCTCGGCTTGGCGGCCTACCTCGGGAACCACGCCAGCACACCCGTGATGCTGTTCTGCGCGTACCTCTTCGGCGGGTTCGCCACCGCCAACCTGTTCCTGGCGAACCACGAGCTGTCGCACAACCTCGCGTTTGCCAGCCCCTCTTTGAACCGCGCGCTCGGCTTGGTCGCCAACCTGCCCATCGGCATCCCCTTCTCCGTGGCGTTCAAGAAGTACCATCTCGAGCACCACATGTTCCAGGGCCACGACAACATCGACACGGACATCCCCACGCGCGGTGAGGCTAAGTTTTTCACCCTCGGAGGCGTCTTTTTGAAGATCGTCTGGGTCATCGGGCAGCTCTTCTTCTACGCCATCCGGCCGTTGTTCGTGCGGCCGAAGCCGATGGGCAAGTGGGACGCGCTGAACCTTTTGACGCAGCTCGGCTTCGACCTGGCGTTCATCAAGCTCGCGGGGGCGCGCGCGTTCACGTATCTGCTCGCGTCCGTGTTCCTGGGTGGCGGTCTGCACCCCATCGCGGGGCACTTCATCAGCGAGCACTACGTGTTCGAGCCGGGCCAGGAGACGTACTCGTACTATGGTCCGCTGAACGCGTTCGTGTACAACGTGGGGTACCACAATGAGCACCACGACTTCCCGAAAGTCCCGGGCTCGCGGCTGCACAAGATCCGCGAGATCGCGCCCGAGTACTACAACACCCTGAAGTACCACACGTCCTGGACCAAGGTGATCAAGGACTACATCCTCGATCCCAACATGGGGCCGTTCTCGCGGACCATGCGGAAGAAGGCGGAGTGAACGGCGACGCGCCGTCGCTCGCGTCTTTTTTGCCGTCGCATCGCATTCTTTTTACAGTATCTATTAGTCTTGCAACGCAATACGCGCGTGTTAAAACGCATCACGCAGAACGAATCGAAGCTAGCGGTACGCGACAAACCGCTCGGCGCCTTCGTCTAAACACCTACGACTCCGCGTAGGCTCTTCAGACCCTTCACCGCGGTGCCGCACTGGTACCAGATCTCGGAGGACCCGTCCGAACCGTCGCGCTCGCCGCCTTCCAACGCGCCTCGAGCGCCGCTTTCGTCGCCGCCCTTGGGCCGCGGGGTCACGGTCAAATCGACCCTGACCTTGGTGTTTTTCCCTTCCAACCCCCCGCGCTCGAGGTCACGTTTCGGCAAAAAGCCAACTGGACACGCCGCCGTGCTCCCGTCCTGGGCCTCGCCGCGCGCGCGGACCATCACGAACGCCTTGCCCACCGCGGAGGCGGGGGCGCACTGCGACACCGCGGGTAGGCACTCGCGGACGACCCGGCGGCCGGCGTTTCCCAACGCGCGCGTCGTCTCGGGGCTCTCCTCCCGGTCGTGCCTCGCGTAACCCCCCCGCGCGTTGACGTCGGCGAGCGAAAACACGAACATCTCCTTCGGGCGCGCCGGGGTCGACCCGAGGAACAGCGCGACCCGGCTCGGTTCGAAGGCGCGCAGCATCTCCGGAGTTAGGCACCCCAGCGCGGCGTCCATCTCTCTGAACAGCTTTACGGCGGCGCGCTCGACGGACGTCACGCGCTTGCGCTTGGCGCCCACTGGGGACGACCCGAGGCTCGCCAGGGTCCCGGTCGCCTCTCGTGCGCTCGGCAGGCCCATCGCCTCGGGGCCCACCGTCTGAAGCAGCGCCGCGCGGAGCTCGTCGTAGCTCGCCGGGATCTGCTGTCTGACGAACAGAAGAAACTTCACAGCCTCGCGGAGCGCGTGCGCCACGAGCTCCGCGGTGACCGGAGCCGTGACCCGCACGTCCGCGCGCACGCGTTCCATATCTCGCGACGGAGGCGCCGCCCGCGCCTTGTGACTTCCACGTCTCGCCGCGAACGCGCGCAAAGTGAGGACAGCCGCTGAAGCATGACTGATGAAGAAATCTTTTTGACTTGAAAATTATCGTCGTCGCTCGCGTGTCAAGTCGCTTTTTCGGACGACCAGATCGACCACAGATCATCATTCGTGGGCAGCACCTACGTCCGCGCACGATGAACAACTACATCGGCCAGAAACTCAGCCTGATTTCCAAGTCGGATATCAGGTATGAGGGCATCGTGCACAGCATCGACCCCGGGAGCAGCGCGCTGACCCTGCAACAAGGTGCGTCCACAGGCTGACCGATCGCGGGAATTCCGCCTATGCGTCGATCGGGCGTTCCCTTTTTCGCGGGTTGACACCCCCCCTTTCTTCCCCCTTCCCGATCGATCGCTGACCTCCACCTGTCGCGCCTCACCGTACCCGCAGTGCGATCGTTTGGCACGGAGGGACGCCGAGCCGGCGGCCCGCAGATCCCCGCCAGCCAGGAGGTCTACCCGTCGATCATCTTCAAGGGCAGCGACATCAAGGGCCTGGAAGTGATTAACGACGGGGCTTTCCCGGCCGCGGCCGCGCCTCAGGCGCCGCCTCAGCAGCAGCCGCCCATGCAGCAGGTACGATCGAAGAGAGGTTTCTCGGGGCATCTGTTCAGGATACGGCGCGGGCACGCACGACTGCCGTGCCGTCTCGACGATCGGCCAGGCGGCGTCCGATCGGCGCGCGCGACCCGTCCGAAATCCCTCCCCAACGACCGATCGCTCGGGAGCGCGTCCCCGAAGCGGCGAAGCGGCGTTTTTCCAACCGCGAAATCGCGACGTCGTCGCTCACGAATCGAATCACCTCTGACCCTCTCTTCACCCTATCCGACGTCGTCGAATCGTACAGGCGCCTCCCCAGCAGCAATACGTGCAGCCTCCCCCCCAGAAGCAGGCGCCTCCCCCGCAGTTTCAGCAGCTGCAGTACCAGCAGCCTCCCCAGTATCAGCAGCCGCCGCCGCAGCCAGCGGCGCCCGCGGCGCCCGTGAACCCGTGGAACCGCGCCCCGGCGGCGGCGCCGGCCGCGCCCTCCCAGCAGCAGCGTCAGCAGCGCCAGCCCGCGCCGAAGGCGGCCAAACCCGCGCCCGCGCCCGCGCCCGCGGCGCCCAAGCCCAAGCCCACGAGCTTCCTCGCGGCGGTTGGGGGGGGCGGCGGGGGCGCCGTGCCGAAGGGTGTCCCCGCGCGCGTTGCGGGGCAGCCCGCGAGCGGTCGTGGTGGTGCCCCCCCCGCGCCTCGTGCGGGCGGCCGCGGCGGCGGCGGCCGCGGCGGTGCGATGCCCGCGCCCCGCGCCGGCGGGCGCCCCGCTCCCGCGCGCGGCGACGGCCTCCTCCCCACGCGCATGGCGGTGCCCACCGAGGACTTCAACTTTGAAGCGGCGTTTCAGAAGTTCAGCAAGGAAGCGATGGCGCAGCAAGCGATGGCGCAGCCCGTGGCGACGTACGTCAAGGACGATTTCTTCGACAGCATGAGCTGCGAGGCGCTCGAGAGGCAGGCGACGGCGCAGCAGTCGCAGGGACGTTCGCGATTCCACGAACAGCGCAAGCTCGACATGGACACCTTTGGCGCTGCCGGCGGGGCGCGCCGCGTCGACCACAGCGGCGGCGGCAGAGGCGGCCGCGGCGACGGCGGGCGCGGCGGGCGCGGCGGGCGCGGCGAGGCGCGACGCGCACCTCGCCCGTCTCCTTGTGCTTGAG
>MDSV01050368.1_pt1 | contig 44833 bp, 41 predicted proteins | sample 810851 | NCBI WGS metagenome assembly MDSV01 (sample SAMN05326640, study PRJNA326480) | marine metagenome | isolation source: seawater | place: Atlantic Ocean: North East | collected 2012
CCGTTCGAGCGGATCCTGTCGGAGGTCGAGAGCTTCTTCCAGATCCACCGCGCCGAGGGCAGCTATCCGGGCGGCATCCATATCGAGATGACCGGCAAGGACGTGACCGAATGCACCGGCGGCGCCTGGGCGCTGACCGGCGACGACCTGCACGACCGCTACCACACCCATTGCGACCCGCGCCTCAACGCCGACCAGGCGCTGGAACTCGCCTTCCTGCTCGCCGAGCGGATGAAGACGGCGTATGAGGAAAAGAAGCTCGCGATCAACGAGTGAGGGCTACCAGCCCTCAGGGCGCATCGCCGCATAGCCCCCAATCGATCTCCCCCCTTGAGGGGGAGATGTCGCGAAAGCGACAGAGAGGGGTAAAGGGCGCAAGCCCTAAAAGCCGCGTTTGTCGAGAGGGTTCACCCCTCTCTGCCCCTGTCGGGGCATCTCCTCCTCAAGGGGGGAGATTGGTGGTGCGTGACGTGGTTTTGTGCTTTCCGCCCTTTTCCGGTTTGATTTTTCCCTGAAAACATGGTGTCCATCCCTCGTCGGACCTGAAAGGTGGAATTGCCATGGACAGCATCACAATCGCACTCGCCCAGCTCAACCCGACGGTCGGCGATATCGCCGGCAATCTGGAGAAGTTGCGCGCGGCGCGGCAGACGGCGGCCGACAAGGGCGCGGACCTCATCATGTCGACCGAGCTGTTCATCTCCGGCTACCAGCCCGAAGACCTCGTGATGAAGCCGGCCTTCCTCGCCGCCTGCCAGAAGGCGGTGGAGGCGCTTGCGAAGGACACCGCTGACGGCGGGCCCGGCGTAATCGTCGGCTTTCCGCGCCAGGGCGAGGCCGGGCGGCATAATTCGGTCGCCGTGCTCGATGGCGGCGAGATCATCGCGATCCGCGACAAGGTCGACCTGCCGAACTACGGCGAATTCGATGAGAAGCGGGTGTTTGTGCCCGGCGCGATGCCCGGACCGGTGAATTTTCGCGGCGTCCGCATCGGCATTCCGATCTGCGAGGATATCTGGGGCGAACTCGGTGTCTGCGAGACGCTGGCCGAATCGGGCGCGGAACTGCTGCTTTCGCCCAATGGCTCGCCCTATTATCGCGGCAAGGTCGACGTCCGCCATCAGGTGGCGCTGAAACAGGTGATCGAGACCGGCCTGCCGCTGGTCTATCTCAACACGCTCGGCGGCCAGGACGAGCTGGTCTATGATGGCGGCAGTTTCGGCTTCAATGCCGATCGCTCGCTCGCGTTCCAGATGCCGCAATTTGCCGAAGAGATCGCGCTTTCCAAGTGGCGACGCGGCGCGGATGGCTGGGTCATCGAAACCGGCGAGATGGCGGCATTGCCCGTCGGCGAGGCCTCGGACTACCACGCCTGCGTGCTGGGCTTTGCCGATTACGTCGACAAGAACGGCTTCAAGAGCGTGGTGCTCGGCCTGTCCGGCGGCATCGATTCGGCGCTGTGCGCGGCGATCGCCGTCGATGCACTGGGAGCGGAGCGGGTGCATTGCGTGATGCTGCCCTATCGCTACACTTCCGAGGATTCACTCAAGGATGCCGCCGATTGCGCCAAAGCGCTCGGCTGCCGCTATGATATCGTCCCGATCGAGGAGCCCGTGACCGGCTTCATGTCCGCGCTTGCCGATATGTTCGAGGGCACGGAAGAGGGGATCACCGAGGAGAACCTGCAAAGCCGCACTCGCGGCACCATCCTGATGGCGATCTCCAACAAGTTCGGCGCCATGGTGGTGACCACCGGCAACAAGTCGGAAATGTCGGTCGGATACGCCACGCTCTACGGCGACATGAATGGCGGCTTCAACCCGATCAAGGACCTCTACAAGATGCAGGTCTACGGCGTTTCGGCATGGCGCAACGGTGCGCGGCCGGAGGGCATGCTGGGGCCGGAGCGCGACGTGATCCCGCAGAACATCATTGACAAGAAGCCCTCCGCGGAGCTGCGTCCCAACCAGACCGACCAGGATTCGCTGCCGCCCTATCCGGCGCTGGACGATATTCTGGAATGCCTGGTGGAGAAGGAAATGTCGGTCGAGGCGATCGTCGCGCGCGGCCACGATGTCGAGACCGTGCACCGCATCGAGCACCTGCTCTATATCGCGGAATACAAGCGTCGCCAGTCCGCGCCGGGCGTGAAGATCACCAAGAAGAATTTCGGCCGCGACCGGCGCTATCCGATCACCAACCGCTTCCGTGACCGCTGACGCGCCTGGCAGGAACTGCCATGCAGTGACATGGGCGCTCACAATGCTATGCTCCGGGCGGTGTTTTGAGGAGATGTCCGGTGCGCAGTTCAGTCGAAATCTATGATGTCGCAAGCCGGCAGGCGCGCGTCGTGTTCCAGTCCGATGCGCTGATCGAGGCGCCGAACTGGTCGCCGGACGGCGGCCATCTGATGGTCAACAGCGATGGCATCATGTATCGGTTGCCGCTTGATGGCGCGCCCGCGCTTGAGCGTATCGACACCGGCTTCGCCGTCCAGTGCAACAATGATCACGGCATCTCGCCCGACGGCGCGACCATCGCGATCTCCGACAAGTGCGAATTCGGCAAATCGGCGATCTATACGGTTCCATCGGCTGGCGGCATGCCGAAACTGGTGACCGAAAACCTGCCCTCCTACTGGCATGGCTGGTCGCCGGATGGCGCGCGCTTTGCCTATTGCGGCATCCGCGAGGATGTCTTCGATATCTACACGATCGCGGCGTCGGGCGGGGAGGAGCTGCGGCTCACCCATGGCGAGGGCCGTAATGACGGGCCGGACTATTCCTTCGATGGCGAATGGATCTATTTCAATTCCTCGCGCACCGGTTTGATGCAGATCTGGCGTATGCGTCCCGATGGCACGGGCCTCGCGCAGATCACCGGCGATGATTACGGAAACTGGTTCCCCCATCCATGCCCGACCAATGACCGCGTCATCCTGATCTCCTACGACCCGGATGTGTTCGATCACCCCCGCGACTGCCAGGTGCGGGTGCGGATGATGGACATGGATGGCGGCAATCTGGAAACCCTGTTCGAGCTTTTCGGCGGGCAGGGCACGATGAATTCGCCGAACTGGTCGCCAAAGGGCGATGCCTTCGCCTTCGTGCGCTATCAGCCGGCCTGAAGCCTCTCAACCCCCGCCCAAGAACCGCATGTCATCAAGTTGAAATACGACTCTGCTTTTAACTCTTGTGACGACAACAAGGCGGGGCGGGTCGAAGGCATGGAACCCAGGCAATTCAGGACGCTGTTCATTTCTGATGTTCATCTCGGCTCCAAGGCCGCGAAGGCGGATTTCCTGCTGGATTTCATGCGCCATCACGAGGCTGAAACCATCGTGCTCGTCGGCGATATCATCGACGGCTGGCGGCTGAAGCGGAACTGGTACTGGCCGCAGGTCTTCAACGATGTCATCCAGAAAATGCTGCGCAAGGCGCGCAAGGGCACGCGCATCATCTATATTCCCGGCAATCACGACGAGTTCCTGCGCAATTTCCCCGGCACCCATTTCGGCGGGGTCGAGGTCGCGGAGCGGATGATCTTCGAGGCCGGCGACGGCAAGAAGTATCTCGTCATCCACGGCGATGAATTCGATGTGGTCGTGCGTCACGCCCGCGTCGTCGCCTATCTCGGCGACTGGGCCTATGATGCCGCGATCGCCATCAATCAGGTTCTCGCCTTCTTCCGCCGCAAGCTGGGATTGCCCTACTGGTCGTTTTCGGCCTGGGCCAAGCTGCAGGTCAAGCATGCGGTGAACTTCATCGGCGAGTTTCAGCGCGTCGTGGTGGAGGAGGCCCGTCGCAACGAGGTCGATGGCGTGATCTGTGGCCATATCCATCATGCCGTGATCGAGGATATGGACGGGATTCGCTACATCAATACCGGCGACTGGGTGGAAAGCTGCACGGCGGTGGCCGAGCATTTCGACGGCACGTTCGAACTGATCTCCTGGCAGAAGATCGAATCGGCGGAGGCGCCTGCAGCGGCCGAGCCGGTCGAGGCCGATCCGCTGCCGCTGCTTCTGGCCGCCCGCGACGGGAACCGCGCCGCATAAGCGCCGTCGAACGCTCTTCCCCGCCATTGAAAAGACTTGCAATCTCCGACAGCCCGTGAAAAGCCTAGCAAATGTTATTTGCAGGGTTGCGCCCTGGCCTGCGCGCCGGCTTCGAAGGTCGCGCGGTGCGCTGTCCGGTCGGCCGGATCGCGGCGTCCTCCCGTTCCAAGAGCGCACGAAACTGGATACTGGCTTTTGCAGAAAGCGGATAATTCCACAGCCTCTCTCACCTTCAACGCCGGCGAGCAGCCGGCGGCCTTGTCATTTGAAGGCGATTGGACCGTTCACAACGCCGCAGCGCTCTACGGCGAACTCGACGGTCTCGGCGGCAAGCTGAAAGGCACCGGCGGCGGCGATGTGGTATTTGATCTCTCCGGTATCGCGGTGATCGACACCGCGGGCGCCTGGCTGATTCGCGAAGCCGAGGCCAAATGCGGCGATGCCGGTCTCAAGGTCGAGATGCGCGGCATGACGGACCGGCTCGGCGAACTGCTCGAGGCCATCCCCGAAGAGCTGCCGGAGCCGGAAAAGGTTCCGGCCAGACAGCGGTCGATCGTCCAGCATGTGCTGGAGCCGGTCGGCATTTCCGCGGTGGCGGCCGGGCGCGATATCTATACCGGCGTCGGCTTCTTCGGCGCGCTTTTTGTTGGGCTCGGCGAGCTGTTTTCGAAACGCGGCGGCGTCAACATGGCCGCGATCACGGCCCAGATCGACAATATGGGCGTCCGCGCCGTGCCGATCATTGCGCTGATGTCGTTCCTGGTCGGCGCGATCATCGCCCAACAGGGGGCATTCCAGCTCAGCTATTTCGGCGCCGAGCTGTTCGTGGTCGATCTGGTCGGAATTCTGCAGCTGCGCGAGATCGGCGTGCTTTTGACCGCCATCATGATTGCCGGCCGCTCGGGAAGCGCGATCACCGCCGAAATCGGCGCGATGCGCATGCGCGAGGAAATCGACGCATTGCGGGTTATGGGGTTCGATCCGGTCGCGGTGCTGGTTTTCCCCCGCATGCTGGCGCTGCTCATCGCCTTGCCGCTGCTGACGATCCTGGCCAATTTTGCCGCACTCCTGGGCGCTGCGGTCGTGGTCGATCTCTATGCCGGCATCACCTATGAGACCTTCTTGCAGCGGCTGCAGGAGGCGATCGATCTTGCCGACCTGATTTCCGGTCTGGCCAAGGCCCCGGTGATGGCCGTGATCATTTCGATCGTCGCCGCGCTTGAAGGCATGAAGGTCGGCGGCAGCGCCGAATCGCTTGGTCAGAAGGTCACGGCCTCGGTGGTGAAGTCGATCTTCGTCGTCATTCTGGCCGACGGCATCTTTGCGATCTTCTACGCCGCGATCGATTACTGAGGAGCCGAGGTGGATATCGAACAGCAATCGCAGGGCGACAGGGACACGGTGCTCAGTGTGCGCGACCTCACTGTGGGGTTCGGCGGGCCGACCGTGCTCGAAAACCTCGACCTCGACGTCTATCGCGGCGAAATCCTCGGTTTCGTCGGCGGATCGGGCACGGGCAAATCCGTGCTGATGCGCACCGTCTTGCGGCTGAACCAGCGGCAGGCGGGAACGATCAACATTTTCGGCAAGGATTTCGACCATCTGAGCTACGAGGAGCGGCTGGCGATCGACATGCGCATCGGCGTGCTGTTCCAGCATGGCGCGCTGTTTTCTGGCCTGACCGTGCTTGAGAACGTTCAGGTGCCGATGCGCGAATATCTCGACCTGCCGAAAAAGCTCATGGACGACCTGGCGCGGCTGAAGATCGAGATGGTGGGTCTGCGGCCGGAGGCTGCCGAGCGCTATCCGTCGGAACTATCGGGCGGGATGATCAAGCGCGCCGCCCTTGCCCGCGCGCTGTCCCTCGATCCGGACCTCGTCTTTCTCGACGAGCCGACATCGGGCCTCGACCCGATCGGCGCGGCGGAGTTCGACGAACTGATCGCCCGGTTGCGTGACACTTTGGGCCTGACGGTCTATATGGTGACCCATGACCTCGACAGCCTGCACGCCGTTTGCGACAGGATCGCGGTACTGGGCAAGAAGAGAGTTCTTGTCGAGGGAACGCTGGACAAGCTCCTCGCCTTTGACGACCCCTGGGTTCAGAGCTATTTCAGGGGCAAACGATCCCGCGCCATTTTCGGCGCCGGCCAGAACAGCCAATAGCGCGGACGGACAGTTATGGAAACCAAAGCAAATTATACCGTTGTCGGCTTCTTCGTCCTGCTGGTGCTGGCCGCCGGGGCCGGGTTCATTTTCTGGATGCAGGAGTATGGCCGACAGGGGCCCGTCGCCGATCTGATCGTGCGCATTCCCGGCTCCGCGAATGGCCTCAGCGTCGGTTCCGCGGTGCGCTTCAATGGCATCCAGGTGGGCTCGATCAAGTCTCTGGAAATCGATCCAAGCGACTCCCGCTACACCATGGCCCGGACCCAGGTGAAGGCGACCACGCCGGTCTACAAGAGCACCAACGCGAAGCTGGAGCTTCAGGGGCTGACGGGTACCGGTTATATCGAACTGTCGGCCAATGGCGAGAAGGGCGACAATATCCTGCAGGAATCCCTGGAAACCGAGAAGCCGGCGGAGCTGACGGCCGACAAATCGGGCCTCTCCAACCTTCTGACCACCGCGGACCGGATCATGAAGCGTCTCGATGACACCGTCGGCCAGGTGCAGAAGCTGGTGGATGACGTCAGCACGCCGCTGACCCAGACGGTCAAGAACGTCGACACCTTCACCGGCGCGCTTGCCGACAATTCCGATCAGATCGGGGAGTTCCTCGAATCCATCGGCAGAATGTCCGATACCGTCGACGGGCTCGCCGGACGCCTCGACAAGACGGTGGCCTCGCTTGACGTTCTGATCAAGGCGGTCAACCCGGAGGAGGTCGGCAAGATCGTCACCAATGCAGAGACGATTACGTCCAACGTCGCCGTCGCCTCGAAGAACCTGGAAGAGGTCATTACGCAGTTCGGCGATGCAATCGAAAGCTACGCTACGTTCGGAAAAACGGCGCAGGATGTGTTCAAGCAGGTCGATGCGATCGTCACAACGATAGACCCTGAAAAGGTCGGCAGTTCGATCGATGATTTCTCTGTTGTCATGGCGGATGCGAAGGTTGCCGTTGCGTCCGTCAAGAATGTCGCCGATTCGATCAGTGCCAAGACCCAGAGCATCGACACCGCGATCGAGAACGTCTCCAACATGTCGATCAAGCTCAATCAGGCGTCCACGCGGGTGAACGAAATCCTGGTGAAGGTCGACGAGCTGCTCGGCTCCGACAATGTCGAATCGCTGTCCGACCAGGCGCGCGATACGCTTGTCGCGGTGAAGCAGGCGGCCGAGACGCTGAATGCCCGGATCGGGCCGATCGCGGCGAATATCGAGAGCTTCTCGGGATCCGGCCTCAGGGATGTGCGCGGCCTCGTCAGCGATCCCCGCCGCACGGTCGAAAGCCTCAATCGCACCATCGAATCGATCAGCAACGACCCGCAGCAGTTCATTTTCGGGTCCGACAGCATAAAGACCTATGACGGGCGCAACCGTTATTGAGCCATTGGCGAGCAGCGCGGGCGGATGCGGGCTATGGTTGCAATCCGGCAAGCCACTGAAAAAACAAGCATGTCAGGTCTTTGCAATCGCTGGCGTATGCCTTAATTCTGACAGATAACAATTCGGCCAGTCCGGGGAAGTTTGGATAGATGCTTTTTGCCGCGATCGATAAAACCGGAGTGAGACCGCTTCTCGCGCTGGGTCTGCTTGCGGCTGGGCTGAGCGGCTGCGCGCTGCGCCCGGCGCCCGACACGTTCGATCTGTCCGCACAGCCCGTCGTGACCTTCGATAGCCAGAAGGCGCTGCGCTCCCAGCTTCTGGTGCCGACGCCGTCGGCGATCCAGGTGCTCAACAATCGCGGCATCGTGGTGCGTCTCGGCGGCGCGGAACTGCGTTATCTTGCCGGGGCCCAGTGGAGCGACCAGCTTCCCGTTGTGATCCAGGCGCAGCTTGTGGCGGGCCTTGAGAACACCGGCCTGTTTTCCGGCGTCGGCATGCCGGGGCAGGGGCTTGCGATCGACTATCAGGTCGTGGTCGAGGTGCGCGAATTCGCGATCGATGCCGCAGAGCCGGGCTCCGCCAATGTCGAACTCTCGGTCAAGCTGCTGGACGACAGGACCGGCGTGGTGCGGGCGCAGAGGTTGTTCAAGGCAAGCGTTCCGGTCAGTTCCAGCGCCGCAAGCGGCGTTCTCGTGGCCGCACTCGACGACGCCTTTTCCAAGGTACAATCCGAAATCGTGAGCTGGATTGCCGCCACGCTCTGAGCGGCTGGTGCGCAAGTCTGTCTTCGCTAAGCTCACTGCCGTTAGGTTTTGTGTGAGGTGTTGGCAGCCATCAATCTCTCCCCTTGAGGGAGAGATGCCCCGACAGGGGCAGAGAGGGGTGACCCCTTTCCGAGAGCACAGAGCCTGCGGTTTTTTAGGGCTTACGCCCTTTACCCCTCTCTGTCGCTTTCGCGACGTCTCCCCCTCAAGGGGGGAGATTGTGGGCTGAGAGCTCCGGTGGATCGCCGACGGTCTTATGACGGCTGGACTTCTTCAGAACCGCACAGCGCCGCGTTCGCCCAGAGCGCTTTCAGATCGCGTCGGTCCACTCCAGCAGCGCGGTGGCGACGGCGGGGAGGTCTTCCATGCGGTGGATCACCGTTTCGGCGCCGGCTTCCGTCAGCTTGTCGGCGTGGGTGGGCGTGGTGTGCGAGGCGCCGGTGAAACCGACGACGCGCATGCCGGCGGCCTTGGCGGCGGTCACGCCGTGGACCGAATCCTCGATCACCAGCGTGTTCTTCGGGTTTGCGCCCATTGTTTCCGCGCCATGGAGGAAGATGTCCGGCTTGGGTTTCACCCGGTCGGGGCCGAGGGTTTCGGCGGAAAAGATATTGGGCTCGAAGATATCGAGCTGTCCGGTCTTCTTCAGCATCATGCGGACGCGTTCGGGCGTCGAGTTGGAGCAGATGCAGCGCGGCTCGGAAAGCTGGGCGACGGCCTCGCGCACGCCGGGGATTGGCTGCAGCTCCCGCTTGATCCGCTCATCGAGCTTGACGATTGCCAGATCGAGAAGGGCGGCGGACAGCGGAATATTGGCTTCGCTTTCGACGGCGAGCAGAATGTTGCGCCAGGTCATGCCGGAAAAGCGTTCGCCGATCTCGCCGGCCGTGATCGGATAACCGGCATCGCTCAGAAGCCGCGCTTCGACTTCGGCGGCAAGAATTTCGGAATCGACCAGAACGCCGTCGCAGTCGAAGATGATGAGGTCGAAACGAGCCATTTCGTAATCCTGTAAAAAAGAGCGGGCGCGCCGCACATAAACCTGTTCGCGCGCGAGATCAAATCGCGTTGCCGGGGCGGGCTTCGATAAAACGCTCCACCAGTGTCTGAAGCGTGGCGGAAAACAGCGGCATTCCGCCGCTGCGCCAGCCGAGCGCGTTGAGCCGCGTCGTCGTCATGGCGCTCACAGCACTCTGGTCGGCGCGCGGCGGCAGGGGATGCGAGGATTGCAGCGCCGCCTTCAGCGGCGCGAGGATGGTATGGGTGTCGGTGACGATGTCGGATACATGAAACGCCTTGCCGGAAATTTTCGGGATCGGCGCGTCGAGCAGCGTCAGGATCGCGCCGGCGAGATCGCGGCCATGGACCTCGCTACCCGCACGGGCGGCGATTTCCTCACCGCTGGCATAGCGCTCGAACAGCTCTTCCCATTTGTTGGGCACAAGGTCGCCGTAGACGCCGGTCGCGCGCAGGTTCACCGGGATGAAGCCGGGGCGGGCGAGGGCGGAAAGCGCCTGCTCGACCTCCCATTTCGCCTTGCCGTAAAGGCTCTGCGGCTGGGGCGGGGTGGTTTCCGGCAGCGGCATGCCGACGGGATAGCCGTCAAACACCGCACGGCTCGACAGGAAGAAGGCATGCTTGACGCCGGCGCGGCATGCTGCCTCGAAAAGCGCGATGCTGCCCGCGACATTTGCTTTCAGGAAGCCATCGGGATCATCGCCTTCGCCGCCGCGATAGCGCCCGGGCGCATGGGAGAAGGCGGCGTGGATGAAGACGTCGATGCCTTTGAAAAAGTCGGTAGAGCCCGCCCCGCCGAGTTCGAGAGGCAGAAAGTTTACCGGCGCGGCGAACAGGTCGGGGGCGGGCGCGTTCCTGCCGGCCACGGTTACATCATGACCGGCCGCAAGGCATTCCTCGACGATGTAGCGCCCGACCAGCCCCGTCCCGCCGCTGACCAGAATGCGTTTCATTTGGGCTTCGTCGGATTTTCGAGCGTGGCGATATCGGGGATGCCGTCGCCGTCGAAATAGGCCCACCAGAGGTCGATCAGCGGCTTCAGCTGTTCGGCGCGCGGATGATCGTCCTCCCACGGCTTTTCATACTGGTAGTGCAGAACGCCGATATCGGACCAGTTCCACAGTTCCGGCATGTTGAACCAGACATATTGCAGCATGTTCATGAACACCGGCAGGCCGTGCCAGTCGGGGAAGAATTCCTGCAGGAAGGTCTGGTCGGTGCGCTTCCAGAAGGCCTCGGGCTGGTCGAGGGCCGCAAGCATGGCGGCGAAGGTCTCGACGTCCGGCCGCGCCACGAACACGCCGGAATTCATCCGGTGAAAATCGGCGAGACTTTCATAGACATTGGGGGCCGCGGAAAACTCCGGATAGAAGAACAGCTTGTCGATGTTCTTCAGCACCAGCGCATCGGCATCGATGAACACCGCTGCGTGATACTCGACCAGTTGCCACAGGCGCAGCTTGCAGAAATTATCGAGCGGGGTGTGGAAGCCGGGCTTGCGGCCCTTGGTGAAGGGGGCCTCGCCATGGATGTTCTTGCGCGCGTGGCGCTCGTTGAATTCATCAGACAGCGGCAGGTGGTCGACGCCGACCAGCCGGCAACCGAGATCGGCGAGGTGCTTCAATCCTTCCTCGGGCGCGCCGCCGGTATGCAGCACCACGACATCGGCGGGCGTACCGGTCAGGAAGATCGACCGCGCCAGCGCCAGGGCGCCCATGGCATAGTCATTGTTGGTGACCAGCGTGACGAAGGCGAACGGATATTTGGCGTCCACGCTGCGGTGGACGCCTTCATTTGCGGGATCGCTCATGGCCTCACGAGACCGACTTCAGCGACTTGCCTTCCGGATCGCGGTTGATCTTGGTCGCGATGTCCTTGGTCCAGGCGGAGACGGCCGGAACGCGTTTGCGATCAACGCGATAAGAGTATTTCTTCGCAATGTCGACGATCTCTCCAAGCAGGCCTTCCTTGAGCGTGGTCGGATTGAGGCCGAGCCCGAGGAACTTGTCGTTCTTGACGATCAGGTCGTTTTCCGGCGCTTCCTTGCGCGGGTTCGGCAGCCAGGCGATCTCGACGCCGGACATATCGGAGATCATCTTCGCCAGGTCGCGCACCCGGTGGGTCTCGGTCATCTGGTTGAAGATCTCGACCCGGGCGTTCTTTTCCGGCGGATTGTTGAGCGCCAGCTCGATGCAGCGCACCGAATCCTGAATGTGGATGAAGGCGCGGGTCTGGCCGCCGACGCCGTGGACGGTGAGCGGATAACCGATCGCGGCCTGGATCAGGAAGCGGTTCAGCACGGTGCCGTAGTCGCCGTCATAGTCGAAGCGGTTGATCAACTGTGTGTGGCGTTTGGTCTGCTCGGTGTGCGTGCCCCAGACGATGCCCTGATGCAGGTCGGTGATCCGCAGGCCGTCATTCTTGGCGTAGAAGGCGAACAGAAGCTGATCCAGGCACTTGGTCATGTGGTAGATCGAGCCGGGGTTCGACGGGTAGAGAATTTCCTGGGAAACCTTGTCGCCGGAATTGGTGGTGATATCGACCGGCAGATAGCCTTCGGGGATCGCAGCACCCACCGTCGAATAGCCGTAGACGCCCATCGTGCCGAGATGCACGACATGGGCGTCGAGGTCGATCTCGACCAGCGCATTCAGGAGGTTGTGGGTGGCGTTGACGTTGTTGTCGACCGTGTAGTTCTTGTGGCGGTCGGTCTTCATCGAATAGGGCGCGGCGCGCTGCTCGGCGAAATGAATGATCGCGTCCGGGCGCTCCTCGGCCAGCCACTGCTTCAGGATTTCATAATCCTTGGCGAGGTCGATGAGATGGAAATGGATGCGGCGGCCGGTCTCGGCATGCCAGATGCGGGTGCGTTCCTGGATCGAGTCCATCGGCGTCAGCGACTGGACGCCAAGTTCGGTGTCGATCCAGCGGCGCGACAGGTTGTCAACGATGTGAACTTCGTGTCCGGCATCCGACAAATGCAGCGACGTCGGCCATCCGACAAACCCGTCTCCGCCCATAACTGCGATCTTCATTGAGCCTCTCCGATCCATTTCAGCGATTCATCTCGTGCGTTAAACGCAATCAATATGACATAAATGCAATGGTTTTTTTACGCAATCTGCCACGCGGAATGAAACAATCCGCCTCTGCGCCGTGTTGCGACGCACTATGTTTAGGCCTAGTTATGGCCAAAAATTGATGGATGAGGCGGACATGACCGAAACCGAGAATCATGGTCTCAGTGGCTGGATGGAAGGCGGGACGCATCACCTGCGCCAGCGCGTTTATTACGAGGACACGGATTTTTCCGGCATCGTCTACCACGCGCGCTACCTGCATTTCTTCGAACGCGGCCGCACCGATCTTCTGCGCTGCCTCGGCGTGGAGCAGCGCACGCTGCATACGATCGACGAGGAAGGCCTGGCCTTCGCGGTGCATCACATGGACCTGAAATTCGTGCGTCCGGCGCGGATGGATGATATCCTCGACATCACGACGAAAACCGTGAAGGCGACGGGCGCGCGTATGGTGCTCGAACAGGCGATCCACGCCAATGGGCAGTTGCTGACAACGGCGACGGTGACCGTCGTGGTTATCAACAGGGCCGGGCGCGCGCGCCGCATGCCCGATGATCTGGCTGCCACGCTGCTTGAAGGTCAGTCGACGTAAACGGGCGCATTATGCCGAAAGCCCCTGGAATCCGGGCTTGCTAAAACATGAGTATTATGTGAAGGAATTCGCGCCGCCGCGGGAGACGTCTGGTGCGGTCAAAGCTGCCTTCAGGGGCTGGCGATAAAATCGTAACCGGACGTTAACCATGTTCGGCTATTCTGCGAAAAGCGGAGTTTTAGGCCGGTTTGCCTAGCTTTCACCATGATTTTCAAGGACAGGAAGCAAAGATGCGAATCCACTTAAATTCCGAGTTGAACACACCAGCGTCTCGCAGGCGGCTCTAACCATATCGCCCGGCTTGCCGGGCCAATCTATTCAGGGACTTCGTCATATGGAACAGCTTGGGTTGGAAGCTACGCACGCCGATGTCGGCCTTCTGGCGCTCTTCTGGCAGGCGGGATTCGTCGTCAAGATCGTGATGCTGGGATTGATCGCCGCGTCGGTCTGGACCTGGGCGATCGTGATCGAGAAGATCATCGCCTACAACAAGGAACGCCGCGCCTATAATCAGTTCGAGGATGCGTTCTGGTCGGGCACCTCGCTCGAAAAACTCTACAGCAACCTCTCGGATCGCAAGACCAGCGGCATGGCCGCCGTGTTCGTCTCGGCGATGCGCGAATGGAAAAAATCCTTCGAACGCGGCGCGCGGGCGCCGATGGGCCTGCAGATGCGCGTTGAAAAGGCGATGGACGTCGCCATTCAGCGCGAGGCCGAAAAGCTCGAAGCCCGTCTCGGCTTTCTGGCAAGCGTCGGTTCCGCAGCACCCTTCATCGGCCTGTTCGGTACGGTGGTCGGCATCATGACCTCGTTCCAGGCGATCGCCGGATCGAAATCGACCAATCTCGCCGTGGTTGCCCCCGGCATTGCCGAGGCGCTGCTTGCAACGGCCATCGGCCTTGTCGCGGCCATTCCCGCCGTTGTCGCCTACAACAAGTTCTCCGCCGATTCCGGCAAGCTTGAAGGCCGCATGGAGGGCTTTGCCGACGAGTTCTCATCCATCCTGTCGCGTCAGATCGACGAAAAGCTGCAGTCGCGTCCGGCTGCCGAATAGCGAGGGGAGAACCAACCAATGGCAATGTCCATGGGAACAGGCGGCAAGGCCGGCGGTCGTGGCCGCAGGCGCGCAAGACGCGCTCCCGTCAGCGAAATCAACGTCACGCCTCTGGTCGACGTCATGCTGGTGCTTCTGATCATCTTCATGGTCGCGGCGCCGATGATGACGGTCGGCGTGCCGATCGACCTGCCGGAAACCCAGGCCCAGGCGATGAATTCGGATACCCAGCCGATCACCATCTCGGTCAATCCGGAGGGCCAGATTTTCCTGCAGGAAACCGAGATCCCGATCGACGAGGTCGTGCCCAAGCTGGAGGCAATCGCCACCACCGGCTACAATGAGCGCATCTATGTGCGCGGCGACGCCAATGCCGATTACGGCACGGTCATGAAGGTGATGGCCCGCATTTCTGCGGCCGGCTTCAAGAATATCGGTCTTGTCACGCTGCAGGAACAGGATAGCTGATCTTAGCCCATGAAGCGCAGCCTTGCCATTTCATTCCTGTTGCACTGTCTGGTCCTCGGCTGGGCAGTGTTTGTGCTTGGCGCGCCTTCATCGCTTGAAGTGGCCGATGTCGAAGCGCTGCCGGTGACGCTGATACCGGTGGAAGACATTACCCAGGTCCAGCAGGGCGACGAGACGGCGGAGCTTGCCGATATCGCAGCCCCCGTGCCGACCCGGCGGCCGCAGGAGGTCGCCGAGGCGCAGAATGTCGGCGACAACGATATCGACCTAGAAACCGATACCAACGCAACGCCGGACGATATCGCGCAGGAACAGGCAGCCCTGCCGACGCCTGCCGCCGAGCCGACGCCGGAACCCGCGCCGGTGGAAGAGCCCGCTTCCGAGCCGCCGCCGCCCACGCCGCAACCGGCCGAACGGCCCGAACCCACGCCGGAGCCCGCTCCTGCGCCGGAACCTACCCCCGAGCCTGAGCCTGCGCCGGCCCCGGAGCCGACGCCTGCGCCGGAACCCGCGCCAGCCCCCGAGCCGACGCCTGAGCCGGAGGCAAGTGAGCCCGCTGCCGAGACGCCGCCGGAACCGGAACTGGCATTCCCCGAGCAGGCGCCGCTGCCGACGCGCCGGCCGCCGGAGCCGGTGCTGCGCGAAACCCGCACCGCCGAGGCGCCCAGAACCGACAGCCAGACGACGGCGTCGACCACGGCCGAGGAAGACGATTTCGACGTGGACCAGATCGCGGCGCTTCTGAACCGCACCGAGGCGACCGGCGGCGGTGCGCAACGCTCCGAGGCGCCGGCGGCTGCTGGCGCGACCCGCACAACCGGCGGCTCCACGCTCAGCCAGAGCGAGCTTGACGCGCTGCGCGGGCAGATCCAGCGCAACTGGTCGATCCTCGCGGGCCTTGACGGCGCCGACGATGTGCGCATACGCATCCAGATGAAACTCGATCCCTCCGGCGCGATCGTGGGCGCGCCCGAGGTGACTGCCACCGGTGGCAGCGAGAGCGCGCGGCGAATTCTCGCCGGCGGCGCGCGGCGCGCGGTGCTGAAGGCGTCGCCCTTCAGCGGGTTGCCGCGGGAAAAATATGACGCCTGGAGCGAGGTCATCGTGAACTTCGACCCGAGCCAGATGCTTTAACTCTTCATTCGGTGCCGCCTGAGGGCGATCCCCGGCGAACCGGAGCAATCAACGCTGAAAGGCCAGTCCTGTCATGCTTAAAAATTGTCTCGTCTTCCTTTCCGTCGCATGGGCCGGCATCGCCGTCCTGTTCGTGACCCCTGCCAACGCGCTTGTGGAAATCGACATCTCCAGCGGCAATGTCCAGCCGCTGCCGATCGCGATTACCAATTTCATGTCGGACGATGGCCTCGGCGCGGACATTTCCGGCGTCATCGCCGCCGATCTGAAGCGCTCGGGCCTGTTCAAGCCGGTCGACAGCTCCGCCTTCATCGAGCAGATCAGCAATCCCGACCAGACCCCGCGCTTCGAGGACTGGCAGGTCATCAACGCCGAGGCGCTGGTGGTCGGCCGCGTCACCCGCGAGCCTGATGGCAGGCTGCGCTCCGAATTCCGGCTGTGGGATACCTATGCCGGCCAGCAGATCATCGGCCAGCAGTTCTTCACCCAGCCCGACAACTGGCGGCGCGTCGCCCATATCATCGCCGATTCGATCTATCAGGCGCTGACCGGCGAGCAGGGCTATTTCGACAGCCGCATTGTGTTCGTCTCCGAAAGCGGACCGAAGACCAACCGCACCCGCAAACTCGCGATCATGGATCAGGATGGCTTCAACGTGCGCATGCTGACGGACGGGCAGTATATGGTTCTCACCCCCCGGTTCTCGCCGAACCGGCAGGAGGTCACCTACATGTCCTATGAGAACGACCAGCCGCGCGTCTATCTGCTCCAGCTTGAGACCGGACAGCGCGAGGTTGTCGGCAACTTCCCCGGCATGACCTTCGCGCCGCGGTTCTCGCCCGACGGCCAGCGCATCATCATGAGCCTGCAGCAGGATGGCAACGCCAACATTTATACAATGGACCTGCGCACCCGCTCGACCACGCGGCTGACGAATACCGGCGCGATCGATACCTCACCATCCTATTCGCCGGACGGCAACCGGATCGTGTTCGAAAGCGACCGCGGCGGGCGTCAGCAGCTCTATGTGATGAATGCCGACGGCTCCAACCAGCAGCGGATTTCCTTTGGCGACGGCAGCTATTCGACGCCCGTCTGGTCGCCGCGCGGAGACCTGATCGCGTTTACCAAACAGTCCGGCGGCAAGTTCTCGATCGGGGTGATGAAGCCCGATGGCAGCGGCGAGCGCATCCTGACCACCGGTTTCCACAATGAGGGGCCGACATGGTCGCCGAATGGCCGCGTGCTGATGTTCTTCCGCCAGAATGCCGGCGAGGGCGGTCCACACCTTTATTCGATCGACCTGACGGGTTACAATGAACAGCGCATCCAGACGCCGGATTTCGCATCTGACCCGGCCTGGTCGCCGCTGCTGGAGTAGAGCGCGAGGGACAGAATTCGTTCGCGCCGCGATGCGGGCTTGCCTTTAACGTTTCCTTAGCCATTTCCGTTGAGGGGACGTTAACAGTGATTTGCTAGCACTTTGCGGCAAGGTCGGCGGTCTGCGTACCGTCCATAGTTTTGAGTTGTATTTCCGAGTTATCGACCGGTCATCCGGTCCATGTTTTGAACGCTTCTTAAGGAGAGCGGTAATGAGCCGAGCCACGTTTGGGGTTGAAGGCAATGCGAACAAATTCAGGGTGAAGCCCGCAATGGTCGCGCTTTGCGCGGTGCTTGCGCTGGCCGGCTGCGCCAAGGACAACAAGAACAACCTGCCGGGCAACGGCATGGCGGGCGGCGCCGGCGCATCCTCGGGCATCGCTTCCCCGGGCAGCGTCCAGGACTTCGATCTGAATGTCGGCGACACGGTCTATTTCGAAACCGATTCGGCATCGATCACGCCGATCGCGGCCCAGACGCTCGACAAGCAGGCCCAGTGGCTGCAGCGCTACCAGAACTACGCGATCCGCATCGAAGGCCATGCCGACGAGCGCGGCACCCGCGAATACAACCTTGCCCTCGGCGCCCGCCGCGCAACGGCCACCAAGAACTACCTGGTGTCGCGCGGCATTCCGGCCAATCGCCTGTCCACGATCTCCTACGGCAAGGAACGCCCGGTCGCGGTCTGCGACAACATTTCCTGCTGGTCGCAGAACCGCCGCACCGTCACCGTGCTGACGGGCGCGGGCAGCTGATTGGTCCGAAAGCAGACTTGAAAAACCGGCCTCGCGCCGGTTTTTTTATGTCCGTCGTGCAACAATTCGCGTTTTGATCTAAATATGGCCAGAAACACAGTGTGCGAAGGTTCGAGGCAAAAGGTTTGGGACATGCGATGATGAAAAAAGCGATGATTTGTCTTCTGGCCGGTTCGGCGATGCTGGGAGGAAGCGCCAATGCGGCAGTCTTTCCCGCATTCGGCAAGGCGGCCGGACAGAACACGCAGGTGGTTCAGGTCCAGGCTACGGATCCGTCCCTCAGGATTCAGCAGCTTGAGGAGCAGGTGCGCAACCTGACGGGTCAGGTCGAGGATCTCGGCTTCCAGATGCTGCAGATGGAAGAGAAGATCCGCAAGATGCAGGAGGACATGGAATTCCGTCTGCAGGACCTTGAAAGCGGCATGGCAACGCCGCCTTCGGGAGGCGCCGGCGATGCCGGCAGCCTTGGCAATGATGAGACGGCGACGATGGATGCGCCGCCGCCCAACCCGGAACCCTCGGCGACCAACGATGTGCCTGCTGATCTGCCCGAAGCGGCCGAAGGCGGCGGGTCCGATGCCGATTTCTACAAGCTCGCCTATGATCTCGTTCTCTCCGGCGATTACCAGCAGGCCGAGGAGGCTTTCGGCGAGTTCGTGCTGAGCTATCCCGACAGCCCGCTCATTCCCGATGCCAGCTTCTGGCTCGGCGAATCGATGCTGGCGCAGCAGAAATACAACGAAGCCGCCAAGACTTTCCTGAATGCCTACAAGGCCTATGGCGATTCCGCCAAGGCGCCGGAGATGCTGCTGAAACTCGGCCAGTCGCTTGCCGGAATGGACAACAAGGACGCCGCCTGCGCCACCTTTGCCGAAGTGCCGACGCGTTATCCGAACGCCGCCCAGGCCGTGCTGACCAAGGCCCAGGCTGAAATCAGGGCCAATGGATGCTGACCTCGGTGTCAGTCAGTTCACAGACATTTTCGGGCGGAGAAGCCGCCCTCAATGCCGCCTTCGATTTTGCGAGCCGACTCAAGCCGGGCTGTCATGTTCTGGTCGCGGTGTCCGGCGGCAGCGATTCGCTCGGGCTGCTGGCGGCACTTTGCGAAGCCGCGGAGAAGCTGTCGCGTCCCGACATCCGCATCTCGGCCGCCACGGTCGACCATGGCCTGCGCGCGCAATCCGCCGATGAGGCGGAAACGGTCGCGCGCTTATGCGCCACCCGTGCGATTGGACACGAAACGCTTCCCTGGCGCGGCGAAAAGCCGGCGACGGGGCTGATGGCGGCCGCGCGCGACGCCCGCTATCGTCTGCTGGCAGACCATGCCGCCCGGATCGGCGCGGATGTGATCGCCGTGGCCCACACGCTTGATGACCAGGCCGAGACGCTGGAGATGCGCCAGGCCCGCAACCCCGACCCGCCGGTTTCCGGCATGGCGGCCGAAACGCTTCTGATGGGCCGCATCTGGACAGCCCGTCCGTTCCTGTCCGTTTCCCGTGAGGCGATCCGCGACCTGCTGGTTGCGCGAGGTGTTGCCTGGATTGATGATCCATCCAATGACAACCCCCGTTATGAACGGGTCCGCATGCGCCGGTCCCTTGGCGGCGCGGTCGCGACGCCGGGCGCTGAGGCCACTATGGCCGGGCATATACGTCGCCGTCTCTCCGAAGCCGCGGCCGATCTTCTCGTTTCTTCCGTGCGCATTCAAGGCGCGGCTGCGGCCGAAATTGATCTGGAGTGGTCTGCCGCCAATCCGGATGCGGCCCGCTATCTGCTGAAGGCGCTGACGGCAGTCATCGGCGGCGAAACCCACGGGCCCGGGAAAGCGGTGCTTGCCGATATTCTGGCGATGGCCGAAGCGCCGCATGGCGCGCGCATGACGGCCGGGCGTTGCCTGTTCGAGCGCAATCGGGCGCGGCTTTTCACGCTGCGCGAACGGCGCGGCCTTGAGCGCATTGAGGTTCTACCGGGGACGACGCGGATTTGGGATGGTCGGTGGCGGATCGAAAATCGCTCCCGCGCAGTGGTGGAGATCGGCCCCGCCGGCATTGACGGCGAGCCGATCGAGGCCTTCGCCGCGCTTCCGCCGCGCCTTTCAAAGCTGGCACGCTTGACCATGCCTTGCGCAGGGCAGGGCGCATTGCCGGGCGAGGTCGGGATCAGCCGCATTCTCTCGCCATACCAGCGCTATCTGCCCGGTTTCGATCTGGCGCTGGCCAACCGGCTGGCGGAGGCTTTCGGCCTTTCGCCTTTTCCCGCGCCCGGCTATTTCGGCGGTTAATATTAAACTTGGGATGCGCTTGTCTTGGCAAGACATGGCGTCGACCCTATGTTAGGCCTAACTCAGCGGCACCACCGTGCCGGTTATAGGATTTCGGGGATTTTGATGAACCCAAACTTACGCAATATTGCGCTGTGGGCCATAATCGCGTTGCTGCTGGTCGCGCTTTTCAGCATGTTCCAGTCGACGCCGTCGCATAACGGCGCGACGCAGGTGGCCTATTCGCAATTCGTCAGCGATGTCGATTCCGGCAAGGTCAAGGATGTGACCATTACCGGCAACACCATTACCGGCACCTATTCCGGCGGTGGCGGCAAGACATTCCATACCTATGCCCCGGTCATCGACGATTCCCTTCTCACCAAGCTGGAAAGCGCCAACGTACAGGTCGATGCCAAGCCCGTGAACGACGGCTCCGGTGGTATCCTGAGCTATGTCGGCACGCTTCTGCCGATGCTTCTGATCCTCGGCGTCTGGCTGTTTTTCATGCGCCAGATGCAGGGCGGCTCGCGCGGGGCGATGGGCTTCGGCAAGTCCAAGGCCAAGCTTCTGACCGAAGCCAATGGCCGCGTCACCTTTGATGATGTCGCCGGCGTTGACGAAGCCAAGCAGGATCTCGAGGAAATCGTCGAATTCCTGCGCGACCCGCAGAAGTTCCAGCGCCTCGGCGGCCGCATTCCGCGCGGCGTGCTGCTGGTCGGCCCGCCCGGTACCGGCAAGACGCTGCTGGCCCGCTCGGTGGCCGGTGAGGCCAATGTGCCGTTCTTCACGATCTCCGGTTCCGACTTCGTCGAAATGTTTGTCGGCGTCGGCGCATCGCGCGTGCGCGACATGTTCGAGCAGGCCAAGAAGAACGCGCCCTGCATCATCTTCATCGACGAAATCGATGCGGTCGGCCGTCATCGCGGCGCCGGTCTCGGCGGCGGCAATGATGAGCGCGAGCAGACGCTGAACCAGTTGCTGGTCGAGATGGACGGCTTCGAGGCCAATGAGGGTGTTATCCTGATCGCCGCCACCAACCGTCCCGACGTTCTGGACCCCGCGCTTCTGCGTCCCGGCCGTTTCGACCGTCAGGTCGTGGTGCCGAACCCGGATATCGTCGGCCGCGAACGCATTCTGAAGGTCCATGCCCGCAATACGCCGCTTGCCCCGAATGTCGACCTCAAGGTCGTTGCCCGCGGCACGCCCGGCTTTTCCGGCGCCGACCTGATGAACCTCGTTAACGAGGCGGCGCTGATGGCCGCAAGGCGCAACAAGCGTCTGGTGACCATGGCGGAATTCGAGGATGCCAAGGACAAGATCATGATGGGTGCCGAGCGGCGCTCCACCGCGATGACCGAGGCGGAAAAGAAGCTGACGGCCTATCACGAGGCCGGTCATGCGATCGTGGCAATGAAGGTGCCGGTGGCCGACCCCGTTCACAAGGCGACCATCATTCCCCGTGGCCGCGCGCTCGGCATGGTGATGCAGCTTCCCGAGGGCGACCGCTACTCGATGAGCTACAAGTGGATGATCTCGCGCCTCGCCATCATGATGGGCGGCCGCGTTGCCGAGGAGCTCACCTTCGGCAAGGACAACATCACCTCCGGCGCATCCTCCGATATCGAGCAGGCGACCAAGCTTGCACGGGCGATGGTGACGCAGTGGGGCTTCTCCGACGAGCTCGGACATGTCTCCTATGGTGAGAACCAGCAGGAGGTCTTCCTGGGGCATTCGGTCTCGCAGTCGAAGAACGTCTCCGAGACCACGGCGCAGAAGATCGACAGCGAAATCCGCCGCCTGATCGACGAGGCCTACACCGAGGCCACCCGCATACTGAAGGAAAACCACGACGGTTTCGTCGCGCTGGCCGAAGGACTGCTCGAATACGAGACGCTGTCCGGCGACGAGATCAAGGCGATCCTGAAGGGCGAGAAGCCCGCCCGCGATCTCGGCGACGACACGCCGCCCTCGCGCGGTTCGGCGGTGCCCTCCATGGGGCCCAAGAAGGACGCGCCCGCGCCGGCAGACGGCAAGGGCGACGGGTTCGAACCGCAGACCAATTGACCATTCAACCGCCGGCCCCAAAGCCGGCGGTTTTTTGTTGGCGTTTGGAAGGGCGTCCCGGACGGCGTTTGCGGGCTACTGGCCAATCGCGCCACGGTAACGCCATGTTAGCGGTGTTGACGTTATTTTAAGTGCCCTGAGGGCGATAATCTGCGAAGACACTCTCGTTTGTATTTTAGCTTTGGAGCGACGCGGCGCGCGCGGCGCTGAAGGGATTGCCATGACACGTAAATATTTCGGCACCGACGGTATTCGCGGACAGTCCAATGTTTTTCCGATGACGCCGGATCTGGCGATGCGCGTGGGCATCGCCGTCGGCACGATCTTCCGGCGCGGCGATCACACCCACCGCGTGGTGATCGGCAAGGATACGCGGCTTTCCGGCTATATGCTGGAAAATGCGCTGGTGGCGGGCTTCACCGCGGCCGGCCTCGATGTCTATCTGCTCGGCCCGATCCCGACGCCGGCCGTCGCCATGCTGACGCGCTCGCTGCGCGCCGATGTCGGCGTGATGATTTCGGCGTCGCACAACCCCTTTGCCGATAACGGCATCAAGCTGTTCGGGCCCGACGGCTACAAGATGTCCGACGAGATCGAGGCGCGGATCGAGGCGTTGATCGATCGCGACAATTTCCACGCCCAGCTTGCCCGCTCGCACGAGATCGGCCGCGCCAGCCGCGTTGACGGCGACATCTATCGCTATATCGAATTCGTCAAGCGCACCCTGCCGCGCGATGTCACGCTGCACGGGCTCAGGGTCGTGGTCGATTGCGCCAATGGCGCGGCCTACAAGGCGGCCCCTACCGCGCTGTGGGAGCTTGGCGCGGATGTGGTCGCGATCGGCACCAAGCCGGACGGTCTCAACATCAACAAGGAATGCGGCTCCACCTATCCCAAGACCCTGCAGGAAAAGGTGCATGAGGTGCGCGCCGATATCGGCATCGCGCTCGACGGCGACGCCGACCGCGTCATCATCGTTGACGAGCAGGGCAGCATCATCGATGGCGACCAGGTGATGGCGGTGATTGCTGGCAACATGGTCGAGGACAAGGAATTGAAGGGCGGCGGCGTTGTCGCCACCGTCATGTCCAATCTCGGCCTCGAGCGCCACCTGAACGGCATGAATCTCGATCTGGTGCGCACCAAGGTCGGCGACCGCTACGTCGTCGAGCATATGCGCAAGAACGGTTACAATGTCGGGGGCGAGCAATCCGGCCATATCGTGCTGTCCGATTTCGGCACCACCGGCGACGGGCTGGTGGCTGCGCTGCAGGTGCTGGCCGCCGTCAAGCGCGCGGGCAAGCCGGTCAGCGAGGTCTGCCGCAAATTCGATCCCGTGCCGCAGCTTCTGCGCAATGTCCGTATCACCGCCGGCGCGGCTCCGCTGGAAGACGGCAATGTCAAGAAGGCGATCGCCGATGCCGAGGCCGAACTGAAGGGGCGCGGCCGCCTGGTAATCCGCCCCTCGGGCACCGAGCCGCTGATTCGGGTGATGGCCGAGGGCGACGATCCGGCACAGGTAGAAAGCGTCGTCTCGGGCCTGATCGACGTGATTGCGAGCGTGCGCACGGCTGCGTGAGGTCTGCCGCCGACCAAACAATCCGCTGACCGCTGAAAGCGTCTGCGCGGAATTGACGAACCCCACGTCATGCTATGTTTGACTTTGTCTGATCCCAGCGTCTCAAATGTATTCGACGGAGGAACAGCTCTACCCAATGAGGGAAGAGTGGAAGAGCGGTATGCCGATAACACGAGTAAGCCTGTCGGAACCATGCCCAATAATCTTGCAGAGTAACTCACCAGCAACTCGAAGCCGGCCTTGATGTCCCAGACCACGTCTGAAAGTCAGAACGTCCGCTGGGCGCATCCTGTTTTTAGAACGTTGGTTGCTTGCGATGCGACTTCCGTCTCTATTTCCTGTGGGGCAGAACCTGCGTACACCAGAAAGGACAGGGTCTCATTCGATGACGGGACTTCCGTTTCGATACAGGCGACCACATAGTCCGCTTCCTTCCTGTCCAGACTTCTTTTCTCGCCTTTTTCCCAACATGCGCCAAGCATATTCACGCGAAACGGCAATGAGTTGTTGCACGCGTTCCTGGGACTCAAATCCTTGCCAATCTGATTTCCGTCCTGATAGGCACGGATTGTCAGCTCGAAGCCCTTTGTATCGGCTGGAAAGGTGAATGCGCCGGGCCCCTCATAGTGGCGAAGGCCGCAAAGTACCTCGCCCTTGTCAAGCGCAGCCCATTTTATTCCGCCCATAAGGGTGCTTCCGATTGCCGGCAGCCAGTCAGCAGCCGAATCCAGCAATTCCTCACTGCTCCCGCCTGAAACAGTGCACATTGCCGCGACTTTGAAGTTGTTGTCGATGTCCGTGGTTGTGAACCCAAAATGGTTTGTCTGCTTGGTGTCATACGCTTGTGCGGAAACCACCAATCCCGCAAAAAAAGTCAATAAAGTAACGTTGAACTTCAATAGGCGCATAATATCCCCCGCACGAATGAATGTTTACCCGATGTTATACCAGGTAACCGTCATTCTATCGACAATATATTTGAATTCAACTGCGGAGAGAAGGTTTTCTCTCGACCGGCTGTGTTGCTGCCTCGCTTTGAGGGTTGGGTCAGGTTCAAGCGACCGATGGAAATTATTGTCGTTATCGCTCTCATTTCGTCCCATGCCGTGAATTTCCGCGTTTGCCTACTCCAGTGCCAATGAAGTGAACCTTACAAGAACATTCGGTGATGTGTTGTGTCAGTCCCGGCCGTTTGCTCTCTCTATGGTCGTGTCTCGCTCGCGCGAACTTGCTGACCGTCATCACCCGGTCATCTTTTCCCTTGCTTAATCCCTACGTCTCCCATATATCCGACGGCGGGACACCTCTCCCCAACGAGAGGCCACTATCTGAAAGGGTAGACTATGACTGATATGACCAAGCCGGACGTGCGTCCGGCCAATCCCCGCTTTTCTTCCGGCCCCTGTGCGAAGCGTCCCGGCTGGACGCCCGAAGCGCTCAATGATGCGCCGCTTGGCCGCTCCCATCGTGCGAAAATCGGCAAGGCGAAGCTCAAGGAAGCGATCGATCTTACCCGCGAGATCCTCGGCGTTCCCGGCGATTACCGCATCGGCATCGTGCCGGCGTCGGATACCGGCGCGGTCGAGATGGCGCTGTGGTCGCTGCTCGGCGAACGCGGCGTCGACATGCTTGCCTGGGAATCGTTCGGTTCGGGCTGGGTGACCGATGTCATCAAGCAGCTCAAGCTCAAGGACGCGCGCAAGATCGAAGCGCCCTATGGCCAGCTCCCCGACCTTTCCACTGTCAATTTCGACGATGACGTGGTCTTCACCTGGAACGGCACCACCTCGGGCGTGCGCGTTCCGAATGCCGATTTCATTCCCTATGACCGCAAGGGCCTGACGATTTGCGACGCGACCTCGGCCGTGTTCGCGCAGGACCTCGACTTCAACAAGCTCGATGTCGTCACCTTCTCCTGGCAGAAGGTGCTGGGCGGCGAGGGCGGCCATGGTGTCCTGATCCTCTCGCCGCGCGCTGTCGAGCGGCTGGAGAACTACACCCCGGAATGGCCGCTGCCGAAGATCTTCCGCATGACCAAGGGCGGCAAGCTGATCGAGGGTATCTTCGTCGGCGAAACCATCAACACGCCATCCATGCTCTGCGTCGAGGATTATCTCGATGCGCTGAAATGGGCGAAACAGGTCGGTGGCCTTGAAGGCCTGATGGCGCGGGCTGATGCCAATGCCAAGGTGATCTTCGATTTCGTCGAGAACAACGACTGGATCGAAAACCTCGCCGAAGTGGCCGAGACCCGCTCCAATACATCCGTCTGCCTCAAGATCGTCGATCCGGCGGTTCTGGCGCTTGACGATGCCGGGCAGGCCGCCTTTGCAAAGGCGATCGTGACCGCGCTCGACAAGGAAGAGGTCGCCTACGATATCGGCGCCTATCGCGACGCGCCGTCCGGCCTTCGCATCTGGGCCGGCTCCACGGTGGAAACCGCCGATATGGAAGCGCTGATGGGCTGGCTCGACTGGGCTTTCCGTACGGAAAAAGCCAGGCTTTCCGAAAACGCGGCCTGACACGCCCAACGGAGGTCGGGCCATGTCGCCGCGCATCCTCAACTTCATTGCAGACACGACGGCGCTGGTGATTTTCTTCACCATCGCCAGTGGTCTCAACGAACGCTTCATTGCCGGAATGACCTGGAGTGAGCTTCTGGTCTCACGGTCGATCGGAGCAGTGTTGATGGTGCTGACGGCAAGGCCTTATGGTCTGTGGCGGGATTTCCTCTTCGGAAAGATTAAGCCAAAGACGCGTGCCGGCGAATTCGCCACGGATTGCTTTTCCCTGATCGCCTTTCAGGTGCCGATCTACATCGCGATCATCGCGATCGGCGGAGCCTCCGGCGTTGGCATTATCAGAGGCGCGGCTGGGTTCGCGGTGCTGATGTTGGTGCTTGGCAGGCCCTACGGCATGTTCCTCGAGTTCGTAAGGGGCCTTTTCGGCCTCACGGGTAAGGGGCAAAAGCCGATGTCGCTTGGCGGCTGACGATATTGCAGACCGGGCCGCTGGCCGGCCCGGACCCGTTCATAAATTATCATTCGTCGCGGCTCGACCCGGCGCAAACCTACAGGAGGCCATCATGGCACCTCGCGTACTCGTATCCGACGCGCTGTCGGAAGCTGCCGTCCAGATCTTCAAGGATCGCGGCATCGATGTCGACTTCCAGCCGAAGCTCGGCAAGGACAAGGAAAAGCTGCTCGAAGTCATCGGCCAGTATGATGGCCTTGCGATCCGCTCGGCCACCAAGGCGACCGAAAAGCTGATCGAGGCGGCGACCAATCTCAAGGTCATCGGCCGCGCCGGCATCGGCGTCGACAATGTCGATATCCCGGCCGCATCGCGCCGGGGCATCATCGTCATGAACACGCCCTTCGGCAACTCGATCACGACCGCCGAACACGCCATCTCGCTGATGCTGGCCGTTGCCCGCCAGATCCCGGCCGCCGACGCCTCGACCCAGGCCGGCAAGTGGGAGAAGTCGAAATTCATGGGCGTCGAGATCACCGGCAAGACACTCGGCGTCATCGGCGCCGGCAATATCGGCTCGATCGTCTGCAACCGCGCGCTCGGCCTGAAGATGAACGTCATCGCCTATGATCCCTTCCTGTCGCAGGACAAGGCCGAGAAGATGGGCGTCACCAAGGTCGAGCTCGACGAACTGCTGGCCAAGGCCGACTTCATCACGCTCCACGTTCCGATGACCGACAAGACCCGCGGCATCCTGAATGCCGAGGCGCTGGCCAAGACCAAGAAGGGCGTGCGCATCATCAACTGCGCCCGCGGCGGTCTCGTGGACGAGGCGGCCCTTGCAGAGGCGATCAAGTCCGGCCATGTCGCCGGCGCAGGCTTCGACGTGTTCGAGACCGAGCCCGCGACCGAGAGCCCGCTGTTCGGCCTCGAAAACGTGGTCTGCACCCCGCATCTCGGCGCCTCGACGACGGAAGCGCAGGAAAACGTGGCGCTTCAGGTTGCCGACCAGATGTCGGATTACCTGCTCAAGGGCGCCGTCAGCAACGCCATCAACATGCCCTCGATCTCGGCCGATGAGGCTCCGCGCCTGAAGCCGGTGATCAAGCTCGCCGAAGTGCTCGGCGGCTTTGCCGGCCAGGTGACCGAAAGCCCGATCAAGCAGGTCGAGGTTCTCTATGATGGCATCTTTGCCGACATGAACACCACGGCGCTGACCAGCGCGATGCTGGCCGGCCTGCTGCGCCCGGTCGTGGCCGACGTCAACATGGTCTCGGCGCCGATCATGGTGAAGGACAAGGGCATTATCCTGCAGGAAGCAAAGCGTGATAAATCAGGCGTTTACGACGGTTATATCAAGCTGACGATCACCACCGAGAAGCAGACCCGCTCGGTCGCCGGCACGGTGTTTTCCGATGGCAAGCCGCGCTTCATCCAGATCAAGGGCATCAACATGGATGCCGATGTCGGTCGCCACATGATCTACATCGCCAATACCGACGTGCCCGGCATGATCGGCTTCATGGGCTCCACGCTCGGCGATGCCGGCGTCAACATCGCCAACTTCCAGCTCGGCCGCGACAACCAGGGCGGTGACGCGATCGCGCTGCTCTACGTTGACGAGGAGCCGAAGCAGGAAGTCCTCGACAAGCTGCTGGCCAACCCGGCGATCAAGCAGGCGAAGCCGCTGGAATTCGCGGTCGAGTAACGGCAGTTGCCGAAAAAACAGCCCGGTTTCCTTTGGAGGCCGGGCTTTTTTTGTGTCGAAAGTGCTCTACATTGACGAAAAACTATCCGCGAACGCGTCAACCGAAGAGAGTATGAATGCCTGAAACCTGTATCGGCTGCCGAGATGGCGAGGCCCTGGCATTTGACTTTTCCATGGCATTTCAGCCGATCATCGATCTCCGCGACGGCTCGATTTTCGCCTATGAGGCGCTGGTGCGCGGCACTGCCGGCGAGGGGGCTGCCTCCGTCCTGAGCAAGGTGAACCAGAAAAATCTCTACGCCTTCGACCAGCGCTGCCGCGTCAAGGCGATCGAACTGGCCGGCAAGCTCGGGCTTGTGGAGACAGGGGCGCGGCTCTCGATCAACTTCATGCCGCGCGCGATCTATGAGCCGCGGGCCTGCATCCGGCTCCCCCTGTCCGCCAGCCGTCGCTGCGGAGTGCCCGCCGAGCGGCTGATTTTCGAGTTTACCGAGGGCGAACAGATCGACACCGATCGGCTTAACGCGATCCTCACGGTCTATGAGGAACTCGGCTTCAGCACCGCGATCGATGATTTCGGCGCCGGCCATTCGGGACTGTCGCTCCTGGCCGACGTCACGCCGTCGATCCTGAAGCTGGATATGGCGCTGGTGCGCGGCATCGACAGCAGCCGCTCGCGCCAGAGGATTGTTCGTCACATGCTGGCCTTGGCGGGCGAAATGTCTGTCGAGGTGATCTGCGAGGGGGTTGAGACCGCGGCGGAACTGGATACTCTTACGGGTCTCGGGGCCGGGCTGGTGCAGGGCTATCATCTCTGCCGGCCGCTGTTCGAACGGCTCGCGACGCCGGAGGAAATCAACGGGCGCGGCCGAACCGCGCCTTTACATGACTAGGAGAGGATCATGCAGACATCCGCGCTGAACGCGCTCGATCAGGCGCTGGAGCAGCTTTCGGCTGCCGGCTTCACGATGGGCTCAGCATGGGAGGAGACCCATGAGCTTTGCCAGGGGCATGAGGGCGAAAGCCTGTTTGATGCCGCCCACGCGCTCTGCCACCGGATCGAAGGCGATGACGGCAATGCCGGCTATTGGTACCGGCGTGCGGGAAAGCCGGTTGCGACGGGGAGCCTTGCGGAGGAGTGCGCGGCGCTGCGGGCGGAGATTTCCGGGGCCTGATCGCGACGCCCGCCCGAGTCATTCCAGGGTAAAGAAAGGGCCGCGCCTTTCGAAAAAGCGTGGCCCTTTCTAGTCGCACTCAATTATTTGCAAGCTCGACCGCCGGCGGGCTCCACGCGCCGCTCAGCACAGCGAGCTCCGGCCAGTAGAGGCGCATTGTCAGGCTGAAATGCCCGCTCTCGGGCGCTGGCAGCCAGTTGGCTTCCTTGTCCTTGCCGGGCGATTCGCGCTGGATGTAGATATCGATCGAGCCGTCGGGGTTTTTCTTGAGCGGGTCGTTGCTGCCGAGCGTGTAGCGGTCGATCGGGTTCTTCGCGAAGAACTGATCCTGATTGTAGAGCGTGACCGACCAGAAGGCGCGCGCCGGCGGGGTCTCTCCCTTGTCAAAATGCAGGACATAGTTGTTGGAACTGTCGAACGGATTGCCATCGGCGTCCACGAAGGCGCTGGGGTAGACCGCATCGACCGGCTTGTTGGCGCCGAGCCCGCCAAAGGCGACGCCTGCGCGATGCATGTAGTCGGAGCCGTAGCTGCCGATCCCGGTCAGATTGATCCGCCAGCCGTTGACGAGTTCGCCGGACTTCACCCAGGTGTTCTGGATGAAGGGCAGAACCTTGGCGGGCGCCGACGCAACGGCGTCCTGAACCACCTGCGGCTGTTTCGACGGGTTGTAGCTTTCACCGGGCACCAGCCCGATCTGGCGCATCAGGTCGACGGCGGATTCATCATTGGCGTGGGGCGGGTTTTTCTTCATCAGTTCGGCGAAGCGCTGAAAGAAGGCCGCGCCGTCGAGTTTTTCGATCTGGGTGACCGGGGAGGTCATGTCCTGCGCGGCGTTGACCGTGCCCTTCGGCGCAACATAGTCGGTGCCCCAGGCGCTGAGCGGCACGGACTTCAGGTCTTTCTGGAAGGCATGGACGGCGTCGTAATCGTCCTTCCCCCTGGTTTCGATGCGTCCGAGCATCCAGCCATTGGCCGTCGGGCTCTGATACGCCCTGACGCCGTCCGGCAGTGTTCCCTGCCAGCCGGGACCGACGATCGCGAAAGCATAGGCGTCATCGCCAGTGGTCCGGCTTCCGGGGGAGGCATAGACCTCGGTCCATTCGTCCATCATCTGGAAGAGGTAGTAACGCCCCTTCGAGGCCGGGACCGAAACGATCAGCGGCTCCTTCGAAACATCATAGGTAAGCGAGGAATAGAGCGTGTTGGCATTGGGCCGGACGACGGTATCGAAGGAGGCATCGGGAAAGGCCGACAGATTGGCGAACTGGTTGATCGGCGCACTCACGCCCCCCGGCTCGGCGACATTGGTGGAGATTGCCGTGCTGAGATCCATCAGCACCATCGGATAGGCCATGACATAGATCGAATAGACGATGGCTTTGGCCTGTTCCTCGGTCAGCGGGCTTTTGGCCTCGACCTGGGTCTGGGCAAATACGGGGCTGTTGACCACCGGCGAAAACGTCACCGCGAGACTGAGCGCGGCAATGGCAACTGGTTTTAGTTTCATTGGGTATCTCCTCTAAGTTGTGATACGCGCGTTAGCGTATAAGTTGAAGAGATTTTATGACGTGTAAGAGCTCGGGGGGCGCGGCAGGTTGACGCAGACCACGTTCTACGGGTGCAAAGGCGCGGCGGCATTGAAGCGCCGCGCCCCTTGTTTACCGGTTGTCCGGCTGGCTGCGCACCAGTTCCAGTCCCCTTGCGGTGATCTGGTAGGGCCTGCCGCCGCGCGAGCGGATCGCCCGCTTGGCCTTCAGCTTGCGGAACAGGGTCAGATCGAGGCCGGCATAGCGCCAGCCCTCGCGGGTGTAGCAGTCGACCCGCTCGATCTTCCGGTTTTCGGTTTTGATGAGTTCGATCCTGCCGCCCTGGGCGAGCAGGTGTAGAATGCGCTGTTCATCGCGCGAGATGTCCATGGTCGTCAATTCCGGATGAGCGCCTTGAGGGCGCGTGAAAACGTTTCCCGCAGGCACTTGCCTTGCGGGGCTCCTCGTTTTCGACCGCTGCGCGCATCATGCCCGAAGGGGCAGAGCGGGCAGGGCCCTTACCGGGATTCCTGACGGTTAGACATAAACACTCCGTGTTGACCGACACGAGATAATCTCACCGCGGTCGAAGGTCAAGGTTTTGAAGGGCTGCGGCCCACCCAATCGCTTGCGTCTTGCACCACTTTGCTCTACCTCACCAACGATATCCCGTGAATGAACGATGAGCTGACCATGACCATTGTCGATACCCGCACGCCCGATCCCAAACGCCTGATCCCCGGCGCCACCGGTGATTGGGAAGTCATTATCGGTCTTGAGGTGCATGCGCAGGTCACCAGCAATGCGAAGCTGTTCTCCGGCTCGTCCACCACATTCGGCAAGGCGCCCAACGCCAATGTCTCGCTGGTGGATGCGGCCATGCCCGGCATGCTGCCCGTCATCAACGAGGAATGCGTGAAACAGGCCGTGCGCACCGGTCTCGGCCTCAAGGCCAAGATCAACAAGCGCTCGATCTTCGACCGCAAGAACTATTTCTATCCCGACCTGCCGCAGGGCTACCAGATTTCCCAGTACAAGGACCCGATCGTCGGCGAGGGCACGATCACGATCTCGCTCGGGCCGGACAAACAAGGCAATTTCGAGGATATCGAGATAGGCATCGAGCGCCTGCATCTGGAGCAGGACGCCGGCAAGCTGATGCATGACCAGCATCCCTCGTTCTCCTTCGTCGACCTGAACCGTTCGGGCGTGGCGCTGATGGAGATCGTCTCCAAGCCGGACCTGCGCTCGGCCGACGAGGCCAAGGCCTATGTCACCAAGCTACGCACCATCGTGCGCTATCTCGGCACCTGCGACGGCAATATGGACGAGGGTTCGTTGCGCGCCGATGTGAACGTCTCCGTGCGCAAGCCGGGCGGTGAATTCGGTACGCGCTGCGAGATCAAGAACGTCAACTCGATCCGCTTCGTCGGCCAGGCGATCGAGAGCGAGGCCCGCCGTCAGATCGACATTCTGGAGGACGGCGGCGCGATCGACCAGGAGACCCGACTGTTCGATCCGGTCAAGGGTGAAACCCGCTCGATGCGCTCCAAGGAAGACGCGCATGACTACCGCTATTTCCCCGACCCGGACCTGCTGCCGCTCGAATTCGACGATGCCTTCATCGCGGAACTGGCGAAGGACCTGCCGGAATTGCCCGATGACAAGAAGGCCCGTTTCGTCGAAAAGCTCGGCCTGTCGGTCTATGACGCCTCCGTTCTGGTCTCCGACAAGGCGGTGTCCGACTATTACGAGAAGCTGGCCGAGGGCCGTGACGCCAAGGCCGCGGCGAACTGGGTGATCAACGATCTGCTCGGCGCGCTCAACAAGGCGAGCAAGGGCATTGACGAGACTCCGGTCTCGCCCGAACAGCTCGGCGCCATTCTCGACCTGCTGAAGGAAGGCGTGATTTCCGGCAAGATCGCCAAGGACCTGTTCGAGATCGTCTGGAACGAGGGCGGCGACCCGAAGCAGATCGTTGAAGAGCGCGGCATGAAGCAGGTGACGGATACCGGTGCGATCGAGAAGATCGTCGACGAGATCATCGCCGCCAACCCGGAACAGGCCGAAAAGGTGAAGGCCAAGCCCTCGCTTGCCGGCTGGTTTGTCGGCCAGGTGATGAAGGCCTCGCAGGGCAAGGCTAATCCGCAGGCCGTGCAGGCGCTGGTCAAGGAAAAGCTGGGCGTCACGGAGTAAGCCGATGTTCTTTGTCCGCACGGCAATGGAGGCGGATATTCCGGCGGTGTGCAGCCTGCTGGCCGAGACCTGGCATGTCACCTATGACGAGATTCTCGGGCCCGAAAAGGTCGAGACGATCGTCAATAGCTGGTTGTCTCCCGAGGCGATGCTGCGTCGGCTGCGCCGGCCGCATGGCGAGTTCCTGGTTGCCGACAGCGGCACCATGATCGGCGGCATGGCCTTTGCGGCACCCGACAAGGATAATGCCGAGATCGTCAATCTCAGCCAGCTTTACGTGCTGCCCGGGTTTCAGCGCCAGGGCATCGGCGAGCAGCTTTTTGCCGAGATCGAAACCTGCTTTCCGAATGCGAAGCGGCTTGCGCTGGAGGTGGTTCCGCAGAACGCGCCGGCGATCCGCTTTTACGAGGCGCATGGCATGCGCGAGGTCGGACGCCACAATGAATGCGGCGCGCCCAATTCCGGCATCCCGGCCATCCGCATGGAAAAGGACCTTGCCAATGTCTGAACGGACGGCTGATCTGGAAAATCTCGTCATTCGCGAGGCGCGGCTTGACGACCTGCCGGTGCTGATCTCGATCTTCGCCGCCGACACGCTCGGCGGCCATGGTGACACCACCTCGGATGAAGCCTATGACGATTACCGCGACGCCTTCGAGGCAATCAAGGCCTCGGCCAGCAACACGCTTTATGTGGCGGAGCTTGACGATATCATCGTCGGCACGTTCCAGACCACCTATATCCGCACGCTGACGGGCAGGGGCGGCGCGTCGCTGACGATCGAGGCGGTGCAGACCCATCCCGATTGGCGCGGGCGCGGCATCGGGGCGAGGATGATCGAAACCGCGATCGACGAGGCCCGGATCGAGGGCTGTCGTCTGGTGCAGCTGATGTCCAACGCGGCGCGAGAAGACGCGCACCGCTTCTATGAGCGGCTCGGTTTTCGCCAGTCGCATCTCGGTTTCAAAATGAAGCTTCACGGCGCCTGAGACGTCTCGTCGCTCTGGACAAGAGCGGCCTGAAGCGCCATACACGGATGAGAGCGTCGGGCGAAAAAGTGGTTGCCGGTTTTTCGAAAACCCGACGCGCCTGACAATGCAAACGGGCCGCACGGCCGGACGAAGGAAAGAAAATGGCTGGCTTTCTGACCAAGATGTTCACCTGGTGGAACGGATCGACCATCGGTACGGATGTGTTCACGCGCCGCTTCGGCAAGAAGGTCGGCGAGGACGAGTTCGGCAACATCTATTATGAAGGCGGCATGTCCACCTATGGCCTGAAGCGCCGCTGGGTGATCTACAAGGGCTATGCCGATGCCTCCTCGATTCCGCCCGGCTGGCACGGCTGGATGCACCACCGCATCGATACGCCGCCGACGGAGCAGGGCTACAAGCCGCGCGAATGGGAAAAGCCGCATAATCCCAACCAGACCGGCACGGCCTACGCCTATCGCCCCAAGGGCTCGCTTGCCGTTCAGGGCGAGCGCGACCGCGTCACCGGCGACTACGACGCCTGGACGCCGGGCGGCTGACTACGTTTCTGCCGCATTTGGACGGTATCGAATCGGGTGCTGTGCGACATTGAGAATGAGACAAGCGCGGCATCTGCCGCGTTTTCTGCATGAGAAGGATGAATGATGCGTCAATCGGGTTTTGGAAAGACGGCCGCGACATTCGGCCTCGTCGCGGCAGCGCTCGCGGCGGCGACGCCCGCACTTGCCGCCCGCGTTGAAAACCCGGTCGCCGTGTTCGGCGGCATCGACAAGATTACCGGCCGCACCTACACCTTCGACGCCTATGTCGGCGAGACCGTGCAGTTTGGCCGCCTGCAGGTGACGCCGCGGGTCTGCTATTCGCGAGACGATACCGAGGAGCAGCGTATCGATGCCTTCGTGCAGGTCGACAAGGTGTCGCTGCAGAACGATGTCAGCCGCATCTTCTCGGGCTGGATGTTCGCCGATTCGCCGGCGCTCAACGCCGTGGAAGACCCGATCTATGACGTCTGGCTGACGGATTGCGTGGCGAGCGCAGACGTGCCCGCGCCCTGAATGCGCCTCACGGGAATGGCTGATCCGGCCACACAAGCGCCGCGTTCAGAAGCGTCATGTACAGATCCTTTGAGATATCGATCGCGCCCATCGTCTTCAGATGATCGGTGGTGAACTGCGTGTCGAGGAGCTGGAACCGGTTGGCCCTGAGCCGCTCGACCAGATGCACGAGGCAAATTTTCGAGGCGTTCGGCCGGCGCGAGAACATGCTCTCGCCGAAAAACGCGGCCCTCAGCGATACGCCGTAAAGCCCGCCGACCAGTTCGCCGTCCTCGTAAGCCTCCACGGAATGGGCGTGGCCCATGCGGTGCAGCGCGTTGTAGAGCGAGCGGATTTCGGCGTTGATCCAGGTTTGCGGGCGATCCGGCGCGGGCATGGCGCAGGCCGCCATCACGCTGTCGAAATCATGGTTGAAGCGGATTTCGTAAGGGGACCTGCGCAATTGCTTGCGCAGGCTGTGCGAAATATGCAGGCCATCCAGCGGGATAATCCCGCGGACTTCCGGCTCGACCCAGAACAGCTCGGTATCCTCGGCCGATTCGGACATGGGGAAGAGGCCGATGCTGTAAGCATTCAAAAGCAGTTCCGGGGTTATGCCGCTGCCTTTTGCGCTGCCTCTTTCCATGAGCTACTTCGGCTTGTTTTCCAGATAGTGTTCCAGCCAGTGGATATCATAATCGCCGTTGGCGATATCCTGGTTTGCGATCAAATCCTGAAAAAGCGGCAGCGTCGTGTCGATCCCGTCGACGACGAACTCATCGAGCGCCCGCTTCAGCCGCATCATGCATTCCACGCGGGTGCGGCCGTGAACGATCAGCTTGCCGATCAGACTGTCGTAATAGGGCGGGATCTTGTAGCCCTGATAGACGCCGGAATCGATGCGCACGCCAAGCCCGCCCGGCGCATGAAAATGCGTGATCGTGCCCGGCGACGGCCGGAAGGTCGCGGCGTTTTCCGCATTGATGCGGCATTCGATCGCGTGGCCGGAAAAGGTGATGTCCTTCTGGCTGACCGAAAGCCCGGCGCCTGCGGCGACCCGGATCTGCTCGTGCACGAGGTCGATGCCGGTAATGGCCTCGGTGATCGGGTGCTCGACCTGCAGGCGGGTGTTCATCTCGATGAAGTAGAACTCGCCGTTTTCATAGAGGAACTCGACCGTGCCGGCGCCGCGATATTTCATCTTGCGCATGGCGTCGGCGCAGATTTCGCCGATCTTCATGCGCTGCTCGACGTTGAGCGCCGGCGAATTGGCCTCTTCCCAGACCTTCTGGTGGCGGCGCTGCAGCGAGCAGTCGCGTTCGCCGAGATGGACGGCATCGCCCTCGCCATCGCCAAACACCTGCACTTCGATATGGCGCGGCTTGTCGAGGGATTTTTCCATGTAGACGGAATCATTGCCGAAAGCGGCGCCTGCTTCCCCGCGCGCGGTGCGATAGGCCTCGATCAGGTCGTCCTTCGAGCGCGCGAGCTTCATGCCGCGCCCGCCGCCGCCGGCGGTCGCCTTGATCAGCACCGGATAGCCGATCTCTTCGGCCGTGCGGAAGGCGTCGTCATCGGTGTCGACAGAACCGGCGGAGCCCGGAACGACCGGGATACCGAGATCTTCCGCGGTGGTTTTCGCGGTGATCTTGTCGCCCATCATGCGGATATGTTCGCTGGTGGGGCCGATGAAGGTGATGCCGTGGGCCTCGAGTATTTCGGCGAACTTGGCGTTCTCGGAGAGGAAGCCATAGCCCGGATGCACGGCGTCCGCGCCGGTGATCTCGCAGGCGGCGACGATCTGGTGAATGTTGAGATAGCTTTCGCGCGAGGAGGGCGGGCCGATGCACACGCTCTCGTCGGCAAGGCGCACATGCATGGCGTCGGCGTCGGCCGTGGAGTGCACGGCAACGGTCGCGATGCCGAGCTCCTTGCAGGCGCGCAGGACGCGAAGCGCGATTTCGCCTCGGTTGGCGATCAGGATCTTGGAAAACATGAGCTCTGCCACCCGTTATTCGATGACGACGAGCGCTTCGTCGAACTCGACCGGCTGGGCGTCATCGACGAGGATTTGCACAATCTTGCCGCTCTTGGGCGCGGGGATCTGGTTCATCGTCTTCATGGCTTCGATGATCAGCAGCGTCTGGCCTTCCTTGACGTTGGCGCCGACTTCGATGAAGGGGCGGGCGCCGGGCGCGGGCGCGAGATAGACCGTGCCGACCATTGGCGCCTTGACGGCATCATCATGCTTGGGCGCGGCAACAGCGGCGGCCGGCTCTGCGGCAGCGGAAGGCACTGGCGCAGCCGGAGCGGCGGACGGGGCAGGGGCGTAGTGCATCATCTGCTGCGGAGCGGCCATGACTTCACGCGCGACGCGGATGCGCATGCCCTCCTGCTCGACCTCGATTTCCGTCAGTTCGGTATCGTTGAGGATGACCGCCAGTTCACGCACGAGCTTCGCGTCAACAGCCTTCTTCTGTTCTGCCATGGGATGTTTTCCTTTGTTCTTGTTATTCCGCGAGGGTTTTGAGAGCGCGTATCGCCAGAAGGTAGCTATCTTGTCCGAAGCCACAGATAACCCCCTTCACCGCAGGCGATATCATGCTCTTGTGGCGAAACGCCTCGCGGGCATGAATGTTGGAGATATGGAGCTCCACGACCGGCACGGCAATGGCGCGGATCGCGTCGTGAAGCGCAATGGATGTATGCCCGTAGGCACCGGGATTGATGGCGACGCCGGCCGCCTTCTCATTGGCCTCGTGAAGCCAGTCGACAAGCACGCCCTCATGATTGGACTGCAGGAAGTCTATCGAAAAACCGAGTTCCTCGCCGAGTTTGCGGCATTCATTCTCAATCGCTGCGAGCGACATGTCGCCGTAAATGCCGGGCTCGCGCTGGCCCAGCAGATTGAGATTTGGTCCGTTGAGGACGAAGATCGCGCGTGTCATGCATCAATTCCGGTTTCGCCTTCTCCTATAGACGTTCAAGCCTTACAGGAAAAGCCCCAAGACACACCGTTGCCGGGATGTGGTTAAGCTTGTTCAGCCAAAAATAGTCAAGAACACACGCCCTTGCCGCAGTCGCGGATATTGTCGATGGTCTGCTGCAGGCGGTCGGCGCCGACCGCGCCCGGCAGCATCACATCGCCGACAATATAGGAGGGGGTGCCGGAGACGCCGAGCGCGCCGGCAAGGCCGAAATGCTCCTGAAGAGCCTCTTCCGCCGGGTATTCCTGCATGGCCTGGTCGATCGCCTGATCGTTGACGCCGAGAGAGGCCGCCACGGCGCGGGCGGTCGCCTCGGTCGCGCGCGAGCCGGAGCCCATCAGCGCGCGGTGGAATTCCTCGTACTTCTCGGGCGCGGCCTTGAAGAAAGCGTAGGAGATGCGCTGGGTGGCTTCGGATTCCGGACCGAGCACGGGAATTTCCTTGAGCACGAAGCGGACATCGTCATTGGTGGCGATGATCGCGTCCATATCGTCAAGCGCGCGGCGGCAATAGCCGCAATTATAGTCGAAGAACTCGACGACGGTGATCGCGCCGTCCGGATTGCCCATCACGCTGTCATAGGCCGGCAGATAGAGCTTGTCCTGATTCTGGGCGATCACCTGGGAAGCCTGGGCCTGCTGCTCATCCGCCTGCTTGCGCTGCAGCGCCACCTGCACGTCGAGCAGCACCTCCGGGTTGCTCATGAGATAATCATGAACCCGCTCGCCGAAATCTGCCTGTGCCGGCGCGGCCGCCGCCGTTTCCGTGTTCTGCGGGGCGAAATGGTAGATCGCTGCCGTCGTGGCCGCCGCCGATGCGATCGCCGTCGCAAAAATAGCGGTCACCGCCAGTGTCAGTCCCTTTGAAGACATGTTCTCCCCTTTAGGCATCATCGTCTCGCCCGGCCGGGCCGACATGCGAAACAGTCCTTGGTTGTGCGCGGCCCCGCGCGCTTCGGGCCCGGATCGCTCTTAAAAACCAATTGTGCGCAAATGGCGGCGTTGTCCATAGCGACGGGATCAATTCTGCCGCCCATCCGATCAAAATCCCGTTTTTTTGCGCTGCGGCATTGCGGGGGCGGGGTTATTGGTTCATCCCGGAACCGGATCATCTGAAAGAGGAAACGGCATGCCGTCGAAGCGCAGCGACATCGATTCATTCCTGGCCATGGACGTTCTGGCCGAGGCCAACCGGCTGAAGAAGGCCGGCCGGCCGGTGATCTCCATGGCCGTCGGTCAGCCCTCGCATCCGGCCCCCGACGCGGCGCTCGCGGCGGCGCGCGCGGCGCTGGAGCACGGCCATCTCGGCTATACCGACGCCTTTGGCCGAGAAAGCCTGCGGACGGCGATTGCCGAGGATTACCGCGCCCGCATGGGCATCGCAATCGACCCGGCCCGCATCGCCGTCACCACCGGGTCGTCGGCCGGCTTCAATCTCGCATTTCTGGCGCTTTTCGATGCCGGCGATGCTGTCGCGATCGCAAGGCCCGGCTACCCTGCCTACCGCAACATCCTCAAGGCGCTCGACCTCAAGGTGGTCGAAGTGGACGCCAATGCCGAACACGACTTCACGCTGACGCCCGAGGCGCTGGAGGCGGCGGAGAAGGCCCACGGCGTTACGCTTGCCGGCGTGCTGCTCGCAAGCCCGGCAAACCCGACCGGCACGGTCACCGGTCGCGCCGCGCTGAAGCGGCTTGCCGACTGGTGCCATGATCGTGGCACCGCCTTCATCTCCGACGAGATCTACCACGGCCTGGTGTTTTCGGGCGAGGAGGCAAGCGCGCTTTCCTTCACCGACGAGGCGGTGGTGATCAATTCCTTCTCGAAATATTACTGCATGACCGGGTGGCGGATCGGCTGGATGGTGCTGCCGGAAAAACTGGTGCGGGTGTTCGAGCAATTGACGCAGAACATCTACATCTGCGCGCCCGACCTGTCCCAGATTGCCGCGGAGGCGGCTCTTTCCGAGCGAAAGCAGCTCGACGGCTATTGCGATATCTACCGCAACAACCGCAATTTCCTGACCCGCGCGCTGCCGGCGATCGGCCTTCCTGTCGCCTCGCCGATGGACGGCGCGTTCTACGCCTATGTCGATGTCTCGCGCTACACCAATGACAGCCTCTCCTTCGCCCGGCAGATCCTGCACGAGGCCAATGTCGCGGTCACGCCCGGCGTCGATTTCGATCCGGAAAATGGCGGGCGTTTTCTGCGGCTCTCCTACGCGGGCACCGAGGCGGAGATTGCCGAGGCGGTGGAGCGGATTGGCAACTGGCTGCCGGGGTGAGGGGGGCCACTCCGCAATAGGCTTTTGCGGTCAATTTCGCGTTGCCGACCATGAGACAAACGAAAGGGCCGCCGTCTTAAGCGAACGGCGGCCTTTGTTTTTACAAGTCCGGCGGCCTATCCTGTGTCATCCTCGGGCTTGACCCGAGGATCCAGGCCGGATCGCGCAGAACTAAAATACCATTTTATCAATGGCTTGTGCAGTATGGATGCTTGGGTCAAGCCCGAGCATGACCCCTGTGGGTGGAGTGAGCGAGGATCGCAAACTCGGAAGCCGCGCCTTGGTCAGAAAAATGAGGCCGCCGTTTTGCGCAAACGGCGGCCTTTCGTTCATTCATATCAACCGGCTCAGAAGAAGCCGCGGCGGTTCCACCAGCCGCGTTTCGGCTTGGCTTCCTCGTCGTCGTTTTCGGCCTTCGAGCCGCCGGAGGTGACCACGGGCGAGGAGTGGGTCACGTTGGAAGCGCGGTTGGCGCGCTTGGGAGCGTCCTCCGCAGCCACGTCTTCCGCGACCGGTGCAGCCGCCGTCTCGTCATCGAGATCCGCGACGGCTTCGACAGTTGCATCTTCCTCGACCTCGGTTTCCCCGGCCGGCTCGGCAGGAGATTGCTCGACGGCTTCCTTGGCCGTTTCCGCGTCTGCCTGTTCAGCCGGCGCTTCGCTCTCGGCGCGCTTGGGCTTGCGGCGGCGGCGCGGCTTGCGGCCTTCGATCTCGGCCATGGCCTCGTCCTCGGTGACTTCGGACGGCTGATCGGCGGGAGTATCGGCCTCTGCGGCCGGTGCATCGCTGACCGTCTCGGAGGCTACCGCTTCGGAAGCGACCTCTTTAGTCGGCTGGCGATTGTCCGCATCATCCGCTTCGGCGTCAGACTGGTTCTCGGCCGACGTATCGGCGTTGTTGTCCTCGGCCGTCTGCGGCGCGTTCTCGTCGCTGCGATTGCGACGTCCGCCACGCTTGCCGCGGCGGCGCTTGCGGCGCGGCTTGTCGGAACCCTGGTCGCCGTCGTCGCTGGCCGATGACTGATTGTCATCGTCGCCCGCCTCAGCGGTCTGTTCGTTGTCGCCTTCGTCGTTCTGCTGGCCGTTGCGGCCGCGGCGGCGGCGGCGCTTGCGGCGCGAGCGGCCATTGTCCTCGTCGGCGCTTGCCTCGGGCTTGCTTGCCTCGGGCTGGTCGTCATCTTCTGTTTCGTCGATCTCCTCGACGATGTCGTCTTCCGGCTCGTCAGGGAAGTCGAGCAGCGTCTCGATCTTGACCGGCGTCTCCACGGGCTCGCCGCGATCGATCTCGAAATGGCTGGTCGTCAGCGTCGCATCGGCCTTGATAATGATCTCGACGCCGAAACGGGCTTCGTAGTCCACGATCGTGTTGCGCTTCTGGTTGAGCAGGTAGAGCGCGTTCTCGGGCGTGGTCCGCACGGTGATGTTGTGCGTGGTGTTCTTCAGCAGATATTCCTCGACCCCGCGCAGCACATGGAGCCCGACGGACGACTGCGAAAGCACGTGGCCGGTGCCGCCGCAATGGCTGCAGACCTGGGTCGTGGATTCCAGCACCGAGGCGCGGATGCGCTGGCGCGACATTTCCAGAAGGCCGAAATGCGAGATGCGGCCGACCTGGATGCGGGCGCGATCGTGTTTCAGGCAATCCTTCAGCTTCTTCTCGACGGCGCGGTTGTTGCGCTTTTCTTCCATGTCGATGAAGTCGATGACGACCAGGCCGGCAAGGTCACGCAGGCGAAGCTGGCGCGCCACTTCTTCCGCGGCCTCGAGGTTCGTCTGAAGCGCGGTGTCCTCGATCGAGTGCTCGCGGGTGGAGCGGCCGGAGTTGACGTCGACGGCGACCAGCGCCTCGGTCTGGTTGATGATCAGGTAGCCGCCGGATTTCAGCGTCACCTGCGGCTGCAGCATGCGGTCGAGCTGGGCTTCGATGCCGGAGCGCGAGAAGATCGGATGTACGTCGCGATAGCGCTGCACCACCTTGGCGTGGCTCGGCATCAGCATCTTCATGAAGTCTTTCGCTTCACGATAGCCGTTTTCGCCGGAGACGATGATCTCGCTGATATCCTTGTTGTAGAGATCGCGGATCGAGCGCTTGATCAGGCTGCCTTCCTCATAGACGAGGCAGGGCGCGGTCGATGTCAGCGTCTTGGTGCGCACGTTTTCCCAAAGCCGCATCAGATATTCGAAGTCGCGCTTGACCTCGGCTTTGGTGCGGTTGGCGCCGGCGGTGCGCAGGATCACGCCCATGCCCTGCGGCACTTCGAGATCCTTGGCAACATCCTTCAGGCGCTTGCGGTCGGCCGGATTGGTGATCTTGCGGGAAATGCCGCCGCCGCGCGCGGTGTTCGGCATCAGCACCGAATAGCGGCCGGCGAGCGACAGATAGGTGGTCAGAGCCGCGCCCTTGTTGCCGCGTTCTTCCTTGGCAACCTGCACCAGCAGGATCTGGCGGCGCTTGATGACTTCCTGGATGCGATACTGCTTGCGCGCCTTGCGGTGGTTGTATTCCGGCACTTCCTCCATGGCGTCCTCGGCGCCGACGGATTCGACGCTGTCGTCGTCATCGTCCACGTCTTCGGAAACCGTGTCGGCATCGACCTCGGCCGCCATATGCGTCGGGCCCTTGCCATCTTTGGAAGAGTCGTCGTTGGAGGAGCCGTCATCGGACGGGCCGTCTTCAGGGGCGGCGTCATTGGACGAGCCTTCATTGGCCGCATCCGCAGGCTTTTCGGCCTCCTCGCTGGCCTTGGCTTCCTTCTTGGCGGCGGGCTTGCGGCGACGGCGCGGCTTCGGCTTCTTGGCGGCCTCGTCGTCGGTCTCGGCGGTTGTCGCATCGGCGTCCGCCGTCTTGGCCTCGGCTTCCGCCGCATCGGCCTTTTCAGCGGTGTCGCTGTCGGCGGTCGCTTCCGCCTTGGGTTCAGCGCTTTCGTCCGGTTTGGCGTCCTGCGGCTTGGCTTCTTCGGCCTTTGCGTCCTCTGACTTTGCGTCCTGGGCCTTGGCGTCGTCAGTCTTGGCCTTGGAGGTTTTGGCGCGGCCACGGCGGGTGCGCGGCTTCGGCTTGGTTTCGTCCTCGGCGGCGGCCTTTTCGGAGGCCTCCGACGGCTGCGACAGCGCGCTGTCGGTATCGTCGTCGTCATCGCTGTCGGAGACTTCCCTCAGCAGCGCTTCACGATCGGCGAGCGGAATCTGATAGTAGTCGGGATGAATTTCCGAGAAGGCGAGGAAGCCGTGGCGGTTGCCGCCATAATCGACAAAGGCGGCCTGGAGAGAGGGCTCCACCCGCGTGACCTTTGCAAGGTAAATATTGCCGCGCAGCTGTTTCTTGTGCTGCGATTCGAAATCGAACTCCTCTATACGATTTCCGCGAACGACAACGACGCGTGTCTCTTCTTCGTGAGACGCGTCGATAAGCATTTTATCTGCCATTTAAGATGAGCTCCTCGGCGCGCATGGCTGGCGGCTTCGGAACGGGTCGATGCCCTTGTCCGGAAATGGTCGCCAGCGGAAACGCCGGATGAAATAATGTCCGACCGTCGCAACGAAACGCGGGCGACTACTTCTCGAATCAGTCCGGCGCCCACGAAGGGGGCGCGGGCCGATGGAAGAATTTGACGCTTCGTTCTCATATATAGCCAGTCGAAACAAACATTGCCTAACCCCGAATTCGGGGCGATGAAATCGCTTCCGGGAAAGCCCGGGAAGCATTGACCCTTAAGCCGCAACGCTTTTGTGAGTAGCGTATGCCGGCCAAGATATACTGTCCGGTGAGTGGAACGACGGCGGACGCTCAATCGCTTCATGTGGCGCCAATCGTGGAAAGACCGGCTGCCCTTGCGCGCAATTGTCCCGTCATAAATGTCCACCTGAGCCACATTAGTATGTATTCGTTGATGCAATAGCAAGAAAAATCCAATCCACGGTAATATTTGAGAAATTGCCGAATCTGCTTTATTACGACGCAAGGTTGTGGCGAAGGCTGATATGTTTCGGAAAGCGTCACGTTTTTGCCATGCCTCTGGCCTTAAACGGGAGGCCTTCGAGGCGAAAGCGGGTTCGCGCGGAAAGACCTATGAGAGGTGGCATGAGGGGAAGGCGGCAAGGCCTTGTTTTTGCACGATTGACGATGTTGGTCCTTCGACCTTTGTTTGTCGTTCTCGCCGTGGCATGCGCGCTTTCGCCGTCCGTTTCGGCGCGTGCTTCC
>MDSV01144503.1_pt1 | contig 44808 bp, 53 predicted proteins | sample 810851 | NCBI WGS metagenome assembly MDSV01 (sample SAMN05326640, study PRJNA326480) | marine metagenome | isolation source: seawater | place: Atlantic Ocean: North East | collected 2012
CATTGAAAGCAACATGTCCTGCACCGAGATAACCAAAGAACTAGAAAAACATGGAATGTCTCGTTCTCCTGATACAATAAGACGAATAGCAAAAAAGTACGAATTGGGGGAAGTGCCCCTTAGATAGTGATTTTAGGAACTAACAATGACCACTTGTGTAATATATGCGCGTGTTTCCACTGCGAAACAAGCCGAAAAGGAACTTCCTGTTCAAAGCCAAATAGACAAATGCCTAGCCCACGCTAAATCGCTCGGGGCCGATGTGAAGAAAGTATTCACAGACGAAGGTATCTCTGGCGCCACTGATAACCGTCCTGCTTTCCAACAAGCCATTTCATACTGTGAAAACTTCGACGTTGATTATTTTATCTGTTGGAGTACTTCACGCTTTGCCAGAAATGCGCTTGAAGCAAAGCTAAATAAGCGACGATTAGCGAATAGCAGTACCAAGATAAGCTATGTGTCCCAAAACATCGACAAAGGCGATTCTGGCTTTATTTACGAGGGGATTTTAGAGCTATTCGACGAGTACTATTCTCGACAAGTTTCACAAGACACTAAGCGTTCAATGATCGCAAATGCCCAAAAAGGCTATTTTAACGGTGGCTATCTAACATTTGGGTACCAAGTTGAAAAAGTACTGGGAGAGAAAAATAAGACCAGGCTAGTTCCCAACCCGATGGAAGTTGGCACTGTTAACCGAATATTCGAATTAAAGCTTTCTGGCTATGGTGGAAAACAAATAGCTGAGCTGCTTAACGCTGAAGGGCGTCTTAATCGTGGTAAGAAGTGGAATAAGACTTCAATTCTTGGCTTGCTGCGCAACGAACGTGTGGTTGGCCGTATCGCTTTCGGTAAAAAAGGCCGCGATGGTTCACTGCCTCGTTCTGAATGGATAGTGGTAGATAGCCACGAACCGATTGTTACTTTCGAACTGTACGACGCTGTGCAAAAAACAATGGATAGCCAAACTCAAAAAGCGGTGCAAGAAGGTGGTTCACCCAAAAGTACTCGTTTCTTTACTGGCCTATTGAAATGCGGCAAATGTGGTAAGTCGATGAAGATAGAAAAAGCGAAAGGCGCAACGAAGACTTACTACTATTACAACTGCAGCACTAAACAGGCTGGTTTGGGCTGTGAAGACCGTAGAATAAATTCAGCCATATTCGACCCTTGGATGACTGATGTTATCTGTGCTGAAGTGCTTACAGAGCGAAATTTGAAAGATTTGCTATTGCAGCTTAACGACCTGTGCGGCTCTTGGGCGCAAAAAAAGCGAGACAGATGCAACGAAATTGTTCAGCAAATTAAAGAGTATGAGCGCAAGAACTCGCGCTTGTATGAACTACTGGAAGACGATGCAGGCATTTACAACGTGCAAGACCTTGCACCGCGTTTACGTTCTAACAACGAAACGATTAGGAAATTAAATACTGAATTAGCCGTGGCCGAAACGGAAAAACCACCACAGTTGGAAATTTCTGAAACTGACCTTACCGAATTGAGCGAATTGCTGGTTGATATCATCAAAACCACCAATAACCCGGGTAAAGTTCGTGAATTCTTTAAGACGTTTATTCACAGCATTACGCTGCAAGACAATGAAATTAAAGTGAAATACAGACCGGAGGCACTTATAACTGTGAACTCTGAAATAGTTCCCAGTGAGAGAAAGTGGCTCCCCGAACCCTCCTTACTGGGAACTATTAGAGTCCCAATGGTCGTCTTTACCCGTAAGTTGCCGCCACAATTAAGAAAAGCGGCATAGCTGTATATTTTTTAAATAGTTCCCCCTAATGTGAATTTGCCCTAACGCTGCTTGTTCTGCTGCACCAAAATGGCAGTATGAAAACGGACAAAAGCAAGTTTTTAGAGCCACGTAACCACATTACATTCAAATGTGATGTGTGTTTGCACGTGTGGGATTCAGAGCCCGAGGAAGTGGTTAGTGATGAAAATTTAGCTCACCCTTACCGTTATTTTGCCACTTGCCCGTCATGTAGAGCGCATTCGCAGCAAATTCCATGGCAGCGTGGCTTATTCAGCAGCTATGTAAAATCAACAGGCCCCAAAACACTGGAAGGTAAAGCGGCCTCTGCAGCAAACTTGGACGGACACCCTACACCAGAGGAAGCGTTAAGAACGCGATTTAATGCGTTGAAACACGGCGCAGCGGCAAAGCAAGCGCTCTATTTTCCTGCGAAGCCTGGCAAATATGATGCGTGTGAAACATGCGATATCGATTTTGACTACTGCAGCCAGCAAGTGGCATGTATGCGCAAAACTGAATTATTTATGCGCCATCTGATCGCCATTGAAAGTCACGACCCAAAAATGCTGCGAGAGCACCAAGCGATGCAACAAGCTAACTTTGCTTCGTTAATGGATGACATGCTGATAAGCGTAATTAATAAAGGTGTCGTGCTAGAAACACCGGCATTCTCATTTGATAAAGACGGTGGCTTTCACCTTGCTCAGTACACTGATAGTGAAACTGGCAAGAAAACCACCATTATGGATACGAAAGCCAACCCGCTGCTTAAGCATATCTTCGACCTAATGAGCAAAAACAACCTTACGCTTGCTGATTTGGGTATGACGCAAAAAGTGCGTGAAGAAAATGAAATTCAAATGGGCCGCTTGCAGCAAGAAGGAAAAGATAAGCAGAGCTTGGCTGACTTCCAAAATAAACAGCATGAATTACTCGATAGCTTGCGCGAAAAAATAGTGAATTCTCAGAATGCGCTTAGCCAAGATGAAATATTGCTAGAACACAAGAAAGCGAACGGCGATGGCTGAACGTGTAACCGCAAAAGAAAGGCAGCGCCTGCAGCATTTGGCTGAAGCTGAAATTATGCGTTACAAGGGTGACCATTCCCTTTGGCATAAGCATGTTCACGACATAACACTAGACCCAATGCAGGTACTTAAGTGTTATGAAATGGATAGGTACCCAAACACCATCGATAACAGTTGCCGTCGTACAGGTAAAACCGCAGTCAAAGAAATGTGGAACCTTGAATACCTGGCAACGAATCCCGACCAAGAACTGGGGATTGTGGCGCCCAAAGAAGCACAAAGCCTGGTTAACCTTAACTACCACCTAGACGCTATTCGTCGGTCTGAAATTCTCGGTAACTTTATTGAATACCGTAATGGCCGTAAGCAAATGAGCGATACTTATTTTAGGTTCTGCAACCGAAGCATAGCGCGAGGTTACGGTATCTTTTCCCAAATCGACGGCGGCGATTTAACCTTGGCCTCTATTGAAGAGGTCGACGACTTAGACCAAGAGCGCCTTAATTCCCGTTTCCTACTTACCATGGGTTCGACACGCCGCTTAGGTGCTGATGAAAACGCCAAGAACGAACCTATAATTAGAATTACAGGTGTATTTAAAGGGGCGTCGGTACTTTCAAGTTTATTAGAAACGAAGAAATATCACTTATTGCCTACGGTCGATTGTCACTTAGGTGTAGAGCTTGGGATCCTAAACGGTAAGTTTATCGACGACATGAAAGTTCAGCTTTCACCCGAAGAGTACATTCGCCAGCTGCTGTGCATTAACACCAGTTCTACTAACTTAATTTGGGAAAAGTATATTCGTGCAGCCATTCAGATGGGCGCAAAAACTAACATTGAAATGGTTATCCCCGAACCTGGTGCCAGATATAGAAAACGCGGTTTATTAAGTTTTGGCTACGATGCTGCAGGCCATGGTGAGAGCGCTACGGCATCAAAGCATGCATTTATTGTTACTGAGCAAGTGGGCAACTATGTTGTTTTTGTGTTTGCCAAGACATGGGCCGCAGGTACCGACGATTCGGTTGTTAAAAATGATTTACTTGCGTTCTGGCGTTACTTTCGCCCCGACTACGCCATAGGCGATGCTTACGGCTTAGGTATGCTTACCCAGTTAAACCACGACCTTTATTATGAAGGACTCACCCCAGTGGATATACGAGCGATTAATGATGGTGAGTCGAATGCTTCAGCATGGAATGATTGGGCCTTTGCACCTTTGCGTTTCGAGGGCTCAATAAAACACAGTATGGCGCAAGCATTAAGAGGGGTTTTCCACCACGGCCACGCCGTTATTCCTTACGTCGAACATTTAGAGCCGTCCGGCTTAGATATCGATAGTTTAGCGATTTCAGATATGAAAACCTTTATTAAACAGCTATCGAACATCAAGCCAGAAGAAACCAGTAAAAGTTATTCAAGTTACGTAATGGTGCTAAAGAAAATAGGCGATGACTTATTTGACGCTGCTATGGCGTCTGTGTGGGCACTTGCCACACGAGGCCAACCAAAACCAAATACAGCCGTAATGTCATCTTCTCGAAGCCGCGAAGAGTTGCTAGGCACCACCATTTTATTACCAGGGGTATAGAGAGTATGGGAATTATTTCAACAATTAACCGAGCGCTTGGCCGCCATACTTCCTCGGTAGACGCTGTAAGTAAGAGCGAAGAAGCCCAGCACAAAGAAAACACACGTGGTGGTACCACGGTTAACACCGAAAATTATGTAAGACGTTTATACAACGAACTTTATGTGTCTCCTGACTATAAAGCGGCAGTACACCACATTAGAGAAATGGACCGCACAGACCCTCGTGTTAAACGAATTCATAGGCGCATGGCGCGAGATGCGACAAAAAATGGTATTCGTCTGCAGTGGAATGGAAAAGAAAACGACCGTATTAGCCGGCTATTTAAGCTTTGGGTTAACCGTCTTGGCCTCAATAACCCTCAAAAGCTTCACTCTGACGCACGAGGTGCCGTGATGGAAGGTGCGCTTGCAATGCAGTGGGTTGTGAATGACCAGCGAAACATGGTGTCTGGCCTTCGCATGCCAGCAGAAACCATTCTTGCTGATACGTTGCCAACAGGCCAACTTAAAAACATCGCCGCAGCCTATAAGCAATTAGACCCCGTTGGTGGGTACCAGATTATTGCTGAGTTTGCTTTTTGGCAGCTTTCGGTTGTCAGAATTGACCCCGACAACTACGACGATTTTGGTTGTAATGGTCGCCCTTATTTAGATGCCACACGAAAAACGTGGAAGCAGCTGCAAATGACCGAAGACGATTTAGTTATTCGCAGACGAACACGCGCACCCCAACGCTTTAGCCACGTTCTTGATGGTGCTACAGCGGAAGAACTTCAGAAGTATAAAAACGGCATTGAAAACGAAAAAGGTTTAATGACCACAGATTTCTATTCAAACAGAAAGGGTGGCGTTACTGGGGTTAATGGCGATGCTAACCTAGACCAAATTAACGATGTTGTGCATTTGCTCGATACGTTCTTTAGCGGCGCCCCAGCACCAAAAGGTTTATTTGGTTATTCAGATGGGTTAAGCCGAGACATTCTAGAAGACCTTAAAAAAGACTACTTTGAAGAAATAGAGGGCCTGCAAGATACCCTTTCACAAGTTTACTTTGAAGGCTTTCGCCTGCAGCTGCTGTTAGCCGGAATTAATCCCGACTCTTATAACTTCAATGTCCAGTTTACCGAGCGTAAAACAGAAACACGTAACCAGAAAGCAGACTTGGCGCTTAAGTATCAAGCGCTGGGTGTACCAGACTCATTAGTATGGGAAACGGCAGGCTTCGAACCTGCTTACGTTATGGATAAAATCAAAGACCAGAAAGCAAGTGGTGATCCTTATCCTGGCGAACAAGACGATGATGACGGCACACCCACTAACGACAGCCCAAAACCTCGTGTTAAAGTTACACCAGGTAATGAGCCTAAAGGTGAGTCTGCAACCTATGTCCGAAACGCTTAAACCCATTGGTGATAATTTAGTTGTTACTGATGAAAAACCGGAAAATTCATCGTCTGTCTTAGATGTTATTGACAGTCGCCCGTCAAACCAAGCCACTGTGTTAGCGGTTGGTGAAGGTCGCGTGCTAAAAAACGGTAAAAGGGCGCCGATGATAGTTAAGCCAGGGGATAGGGTTTTACTAGGTAGGTATGCTGGCTTTAGGTATGAACTTGCTGATACCACGGTACGCCTGCTTTCTATTAATGATGTACAAGCCATATTATGAGTGAGTGATCATGAGTGAATTATCACGCAAGAAAGCAATAATAAAACGGGCACAGGCGTTGGCTTTAAAAGAGTACTTCGCCCTCGACCTTAGCGCACTGGCTGAACTGCAAAGCTACTATGAAAGCAGCTTAGAAGAGGTGATAAGTATTCTCCTTTTCTACGCTGACAGTATCGGCATTATTCGTCTACAACAGCTTTCCGCACTACGCACCGACATAGAACGTGCGCTTAATAATTTGGCAAGCCTGCAAACCGAACTGCTAAACAGAAGTTTGTTGGCATCGGCCAACATTGGTGTAAAACCTTTTTTGTCGCATTCCGCTGCAGCGTCTGCGCTAGATATTGCTCAGCGAACAACGCGGTTCGTTAAGCAATTCACTGGCGAAGACGGCTTACAGCTATCTGACCGACTTTGGATAATTAACGACAACAATAAGAATAAAGTGCTACGAGCGATAAACAGCGCCGTTATTCAAGGGCATTCGGCCAGCGAAGCAGCGGCCAGTTTGGTAACCAACAACGAGTTGCCCACCAAAGAAATTAAAAACAAAGTTAATAATGCATCTGCAGAGAAAATAGGAAACGTACTCAAAGCACAAGGTAAGGATGAAGATGCAGCTTATTGGCAAGCCAGGCGTTTGTTTAGAACAGAGCTAAATCGCGCTCATGGCATGGCGTATCAAAATAGCCTGGAAGATGATGACGACATTATAGGTACACGCTTTATGCTTAGCCCTAATCACCCAAGGGTGGATATTTGCGACATGCATGCAAGTGTGAACCGATTTGGCCTAGGCAGAGGCGTTTATCCAAAAGGAAAAAACCCGTGGCCTGCTCACCCGAATACCCTTAGCTATGTAGAAGCGGTATTTACTGATGAAGTGACCGACGAAGACCGAGCCACCAAGCAAGACCGAATAGAGTGGCTAAGCAATCAATCGGGCAATATCCGCATTGGTGTGCTGGGTGTTTACAAGAACAACTTGCTACAAAATGACCTGTTAAAAGAAACCATGATCAGGTCGAAAGTGAAGACCTTGAAAAACCGTTTTGGTTAAAAGTTTGCCCTAACGCTGCGTTTTCTACACTGCCACACTCAAACTAGGTTAATAATAGTTGAGTGTGGACATGCCCCAACACAACCGAAAAATCCAATTGGAAGCACCTACTCATACGAAGACGGTGCGCTTTCTTGCCTCTGCAGTTTCGGTGGATGCCGAACAAAAGACCTCAGTGGTTACTATCACCCGAACGGGTAAATTCTTTGACCCTCGCTACGGACACTTTGAAATTAGCACCACAATGCTGCAAAGCATGGTGAATAACTTCAATAAAGGTGTTTTTGGTCAGGACATTTTCATAGATAAAGCCCATAACCCGAGTGACGGTGCGGCAGGCACAATTACACGCTTATTCCTGGATGGGAACAAACTGCGTGGTGAAGTGGCGTGGACGCCTTTCGGTCAAGAACTGATTGAAAAGAAAGGTTATCGCTACTTGTCAGCGGAATTTATTGAAAATTTCGTCAGCAACGAAGAGCCCCATACCGAATTTGGCCCCACGCTTTTGGCGGCTGGCTTGGTGGTTCGCCCCTGTATTAAAAATCTAGACCGTGTAGAGCTATCGGAAGGTGAAGACTTCGATGGCATGCAGCTAATTTCACAGCAGCTGGCGGTTCAATTCTCTAAGGAATCAAACGTGGAAAAATTACTTAAGTTATTTAAAGAGGCGCTTGCGAATAAAAAGCTAAGCGAGTCGGCAATATCTAAATGGGTAGATACAGCTAAGAAAGTGCTTGAAGGCATTTCAGACGAAACCCAGCAAAAAACGTTAATGGCGAATCTGCAAGAAACGGCGTTATCACTTGCTGAAACCTCACCAGAGAATGTACCTAACGTTACGGTTAATACGTCTACTGGCTTAACGGAAGAAGCAGTAAAATCACTATTTGAAAAGCTAGAAGCTGATAAAGCTAAGTTGCTGTCTGACGCTCAAACCAAGCGCGATGCAAATGTTAAGCTGTTCACTGAGCAAGTGAATGGTACCGAAGGCCTTTCTGATGGTGTAAAAGCGAAGCTGCTTAGGTCGGCTGACCTTATTACTGCAGAAATGACAGAAGGCCAAGTGAAAGCACTGGCAACACAGCAAATTGTGCTGGGTGAAGAGCTAGAAGCGCAAACTAAACTGGCTGGCATGGGTTTCCAAGGCGGCAATGGCCCGATGGGCTCTGTTGTACTGGCTTCTGGTCACAACGCTAATGCAATGAAACTTGCTGAAGATGTGCGTAAGCAACTTAAGCAAACGTCGTCATTCTCAAACGGCTCAATTCGCCTATCTGAAACGGTTGACCCGTTTGTAGATAAAGTACTTACTTTGTTCGATGGTCAGTATAACCAGCAGTTGAACCGCGAATACAAAGTATTAAACGGTGAAGAAGGCAGTATTTCTGATGCAGCGCTACCTTATGCTTTCCGTCGTGAAGTAATTCGTGAAGCTCTGCACGACATGAATATTCTTCAGCTGGTAGCAGCCGAGACAGACCCGGGTGCACAATCGACCACGCAAATTCCGTATGAAGAGCGTAAACCGTTTAAAGGCCGTAACGATGGCTTAGTGTTTGAACGCGGTGGAATTCCGAAAGCAGGTGTTCAAACTCGCTTCGATATGGCATACGTAAACGCAATGAAAATCGCGTTCAACGTGTCTAATGAATTAATGCACTTTACTCGCGTAAGCGGTATCAACTGGGATGCATGGGGCCGTCATGTGGCGTCTTGTTCACGTATTTTACGTGAAATTGTAGTACGTCGCCTAGCTAACGAAATGCTACGTATTTCTGACAGCCTAGCGGCCGTTCCGGTTAATGCGGAAAACATCGCTTCACAGCTTGATGGTTCAAACACAGTAGTGAAAACCAGTGCGTTCCCTGTTGTTCGTCCACACCAGGTGTTTGACCTTCAAGGAAACACCGTTGGCAATACGTCGAACCCAATTACTATCATGTTCGGTTCTACGGAAATTTTACCGTTTGATGGCACGGGTAACCAAGCCTCTGGTACGTATTACGTATTGGCTAACTGTAACTTGGGCTACATTCAGTTTGTTGATGAAACGGGTGAAGTGGTTACACCTAACGAGACAAATGCAACCATTTCATATTCTCGTGCAACGAACGTTGCAATGTTCGACATTGACCTGCCAGCAGACACTAAGCTTGAACAGCACTTAAACGGCTTGCTACGTAAGATTGGTAACCGTAAAGCGGTAATGAAAGACGACCGCTTCCAAGCGCCTAACTTCCTGCTTATGAGCAACACGCTTAACGACATGTGTACCAACGCAGACCAATTCATTGTTAGCCTTAAGCGTGACGGTAGCGACACTAACGGCATGGGTGATTTGGCTGCCATTAAAGCAATGCCAGCATGGTCTACGAATGCGCCAGGCATCGACTTAGGTGATGAACGTATCCTTATGGGCCAACGTGGTACTACACACTATCGTGTAGCAAAAGCGTTCTCTATGAGCGAAATGCAAGAAGGTCGCGACCCTGAGACGGGTGAAATGAACGGTACCAAAGAAGCCTACGGTGAAGAATACAACGCTATTCATACACCTAAGCCATTGGCCGATCGTTATACCTCGGTTGTTGTGTACTCGGGCACTGGCCGCTAAGCCAGTCATGTAACCCAAAAAAGGGCAGGCCACATTGCCTGCCCTTTTTATTAACTGGCTAAAAGGTAAAAACCATGAAAGTGAAAAAAGCGATTACCAATACCTCTGCAGCAATTATGTTTGTAGCTGGTAAAATGATTCCTCCTGGCGAAACACGTATTGTTGAAGTACCAAAGCAATCAGCATCTAGCCAAGTGGTAACTATGTCGTTTGATGCGAAGGGCGAACTGGCTACAACAGTAGCTAAATTGAAAGAAAAGCTTGAATCGTTCACCCAAGACCAACTTCAACAGCTTCAGGCTGAAGAGGAACAAGGCCAAAACCGTGCTAGCGCGATTGATGCCATTACGGATGAAATTAAGTCTCGTGAGTACAGCGTTGAGCTAGAAGAATTTGCATTAGCATTGTCTAGCGTTGAAGACTTAGATGCATTGCTGCTTGACGTTGCTAAAGATGAAGCCAAGGTAGCAATGGTAAACGATGAAATAGCAAAACGGGCAGAGCAACAAAAGCATGTCAATCAGTAAAGCGGATCTTGTAGCAAGCTTATTGGTATCGGTATCAAGCAGTACTAAACTGCTTGATACTGACGATATCACGATAACCAGCACCATTGTTGATAACGCACTTGATGCGCTATCAAGACTTGCGCCGGCAACAGGTATCGACACCATTTCTTTGCAGCCTGGCGTGCAGATATACCCAGCGCCCTCTAACATTTGGGCGTACAAGGAAACGGCGTGGGGCTTTGACCAGCGCGCAGCACCATGGGAACCTGGCTATATTTCTCGGTTACCTGATGTGACGTATAACGAAGGGAGTATTTACTTTAGCTTTGCACCTACTGCGCAGATGATTAGTAATCTCGGCAGTCGATTTACCTATTTCTACTATGCTCGCTACCAAGTGAATAATGGCGCCATAGAGATAGAGCCACGCAAGCAGGCACTACTACTTTTACTCTGCCAAATGGAAGTAATGAAACTGTTAGTGCTGCGAGAGCCTGGCACGCAAGTTACTACCAAAGGGAATGCAGGCAAGATTCAGTATGGCAGCCCCAAATTAGCGTTTGAAGCGCTTCAAGAGGAAGCTGGCCGTATAGCTGAAACGCTATGAACGAAATCATTCTAGACCTTAATACTCGCGCTCTAATCAACTATTTAGAGCGCAGTGTTAACGCCATCGATGGAACTACCGCAAAATTACTTCGCCGTTTATCGCAAGAAGGTACCAGAGAAGCGAAGCGCCACACCCCTAAAGCAGAAAGCACCCTAACCAATTCAATTCGCGCTAAGCAGCAATCCGCTAGTTTTCATCAAGTGGTAGCTGGTGTTCATTATGCTAGGTATGTAGAAGAGGGAACGGGCCGCGGTGGATGGGTACCAGACCAAACTATTTTAGATTGGATGGACGTTAAAGGTATTACCCCCGACGACGAAGACATGAGCATTGAACAGCTGGCCTATCTCATACAGACCAAAATTTTCTATCAAGGCACCCCAGCGCAGCCGTTTATGAAGCCAGCGCTTGAACATATCAAAGCGAAAGCGCCAAACCTAGCGTTGACTTACTTTAAATCTGCATTAGAGGTTAAAACAAAATGACCCCCGAACAGCGGCTTAACACGGTTAAAGATAACCTTAAGCAAATCGTTGGCATTCACCATGTCACACGAAATTACAGCGATTTAGACACCGAAATGGACAAGCACGAACGCATTTATGCCGTATTGTCTTCTGGCTTTCCGCAGTTCGGCAGCTTGTACGACACTGAAGACGAAGTGCATAACTTTATGATAGTGGCCCAGCAGCTGGTGAATGAGAGCACCACAGGTGAGCAAAAAGAAGCCATTGAATTTTCTATGCTCGATGTAATTAAAGAATTAGTTGCCCAAGATGGTGAAGCGAACGAACCGCTTAACCTTGAACTGGTTAGCGCCAGAACCTCGCGCCAGATGGATCCTATTCACGCTTGGGTTTTATTCGAACTGCGCTTTAACGACCTTTAACTTTTGCCCTAACGCTGCGCCCCCCTCATTGCGACACTGAGCACTACAGCAAAAGGGGGCAACCATGCCTATTACAGTTACCAATTCATCGACTAAGCCAGTGCGTAGCGCTGGTATTAACTTCGAGCCAGGTGTAAATAATTTTGAAGACAGTGAGCTTTCCAGCGCACAGCTCGCTCAACTTGAGCCAGTTAACGCGTTAAGTGTAAAGCACATTGAGAAGCAGGCACCTGTCGCAAAACCAGCAAAGGAGCCTAAGCAATGAGTGCCAAGTTTCAAAAGTATAAGGTAAAACGCCTGCTGCTCACCATGGCAGTGTTTAACGCGGCAGCAAGCCCAGCCCTAGTCATTGGTGAAGATTATATTGCGGCAGGCGAAACGCCGAAGCACATCCAAACCAAAAACGCCGAACTTTCGCTAGAAATTGAAACGTTAGACCGTGAACTGGACGATGCAACCCTAGGTTATAAGCCCCAAATGCTAGTGGGCCAGCATTTTACTATTTCAACTGAAGTAGAAATTGCTGGTTCCGGTACGGCTGGTACTGCCCCCGTTTATAACGACCTAATTAAAATTTGTGCGTTCTCAGAAACGGTGAATCCCGGCACTGATGTGCAGTACGAACAACTGGACGATGATAGTTGGCCCGATGCGACTATTTATTTCTACCACGCTGGCCGAAACCATAAAGTATTGGGTGCACAGGCCAATGTAAGTGTTGCTGTTGCCAACGGTGCACTGCCTACCTACACCCTAACCATTACAGGTACCTACGGCGGTGTATTAAAAGAGGCTATGCCCACTCCTTCTTTCAATCAACTTAAGCCTGTAAAGGTGGGTAACCAATACACCACGTTCACGCTAGACGGCAGTGAATATGCGCTTATTAACTACTCTTCAGACCAAAACAACGAAGTGAACTACACCGATTTGCCAGGTTATGAAGGTGTGAGCATTGATGACATTGCGCCAGAAGGTGAAATTGAAATTCTAGTGCCTGATCACAGCGACTTCGACCCGTTCGCTATTGTAAACAGCGAAGCAGAGGTATTCCTGCCTTTCTCGCTTCAGCACGGTACCACAGCAGGCAATATCGTTACCTTTTCCAACCCCGAGCTACAAATTTTAGGTGTGGGCTACGGCGAATTTGAAGGTAAACGCACGTTTGTGATGCCGTATGGCGCCATTGGCAAAAACAAAATTACGGTGAGCTAATGCAATTAAAAATTAAACGAAAAGAAAGTGTCGTGTGGCCTGTATCTGTAAAGGTACCTGCAGACGGCGGGGCGCTTGAAGAACATAACTTCTTTGCTCGGTTTAAGCGCTTATCTGAAAAAGAGTTCGATGCTGCGGCCAAGGAAGGCCAAACCCCGTTACTTAAAGCTGTGATGCTAGAAGCTGGTGAAACTGAAGCCAATCTAGAAAAGCTAAGTGATGAAGACAAAGCAGAGTTGCTTTCAGATACCAACTACCGTGTTGGTCTTTATAACGCCTACTTAAAGATGGACGCAGGCGTAGCGGAAAAAAACTCCTAGAGGCCGCCCAGTTTTGGGTAGGCCCTAGCGTTACAAGTAGCGACAAACAGGAATATATAGCGCAATTAAGAGACGGCTACGGGATGGACGAAGCGCAGATAAAAGCGGTTCTCCAAGAAGACGAAGACTTCCAAGACCGAGTGCTAGAACTTCTTCCTGAAAACCAAGCTGCATTTTACTGGTTTTTAGATGTTGATGACCTATGGGTTTACACCGAAGGTTTCAGAGTTGCGCTAGATATCCCTGCAGTAATGGCCGATGCACAAGCAGTAGGCCGCAAGTACAGCAAATTGGACTACCAAAAGTTAAGGGTTCTTAGCCGTCACGTAGTCTCAACACTTAACGAGCGTGCCAGTGAGCAAAAGTGACCTAGATATAATGATTAACTTACTTGCCAATACTAAAGGTATGCGCAAGGAGTATCAGCAGGCCATTGCACAGCAGGTAGCCCTTAATAAAGAGCTTACCCGTGGTACCTCGCAAGCCACTAGCCAAGCAGGCAGTTTTACCACTTTGGAAAACGCGGTTGGTAAGTTGGATAACCATCTAAAGGAATTAGTGAGCCAACAGGCCGCACTTAACAAGGAAGTTAGCCTTTCTAAGCAAAACACGAATGCCGCCCGTGATGGCCTAGACCGTTATGAGCAAGTGTTAGAGCAATTACAGCGCGAAATGCGCGACGTTATTGCCAGTCAAAGCAGTTTATCTCGCAGTTTACGTACTACTGATACGTCAGCAGCTGCAGCAACGCGAAACATTAAGCAACTTGAAGTGCAAAGCCGAAGCCTGGGCGCAGCCGTTCGGCCACTTGGCGGTTACATTGCCGGTGCTTTTGGTGTGCTTGCAGCGCAGAATGCCGCGGTAAATATTAAAGACACCCTTTCTGATTATCAGCAGTTCAGCACACGCCTTCGCTTCTTAAGCGTAGACACCCAAGACTACGCTAATTCACTGAGTTTCTTAACGCAGCTAGCAGATGATCATGGCAAGTCTGTATTGGTTATGGGCGAGAGTTATGCCAGCCTCGCTGCGCTTCGCAAAGGCGATATTATTAATCAGCAGCAACAGTACCAGCTAATGACGGGCTTAAGTAATGCGCAAAGCGCACTGGGTGTTAGCACCGACCAGCTGGGCAACCTAATGTATGGATTGGGGCAAGCACTTTCACAGCCTACAGTACAAACCGCTGAATTTAACCAAGTGATGGAGCCAATACCTGGTTTAATGCAGGCCATTACGAAAGCGGCTGGCCTGCAGGGCAAAACGTACCGTGATTTGGTTTTAGAAGGTGAAGTAACCAGCGCCATGTTCCGTGATGATCTTATTAAGGCACTGGGAGAATACGACGGTGCTGCAAAAGCCAATATCGACAACATTACTGCGCAAGAAAACGCGCTAGAAAATTTACGTGTTCAAACCATAGCAGCGTTTGAACAACCTATTAGTGATGCCTACGGCACGTTGCTTGAAACCACAGGCGAAGCGTTAATATTTGTAAGAGACAACGCCGAAACACTCACTACAGCGGTCGAGACATTAACAGCCGTTGCATTGGTTCGTGGTGCCGCTGCTTTAAGCAACTACGGCGTTGAACTTGGCCGAAAGACAATGGCACAACAAAGTGCAACAGCGGCAACACTAGCGGCGGCCAAAAAGCAGCATGAACATAATTTGTCACTTCAGTTAGCGGCTAAACGTTCACTAGAAGTTGCCAGCAACGACACACTTCGTGCTGGTGCACTTACTCGCTTAGCGACCGCAAATCAAGCGGTTATTGCCAGCCAAAATGCTTTGAACGTAGCTACTGCACAATATTCAGTGGTAGGACGAACGGCCACAGCCGTAGCACGTGGCTTATGGGCGGCAATAGGGGGTATACCTGGTGTTGTACTATTAGGTACCTACGCATTATATGAGTGGGCGACGTCTTCTGATGATGCTAAAAACAGCACTAAACAACTTAACGATGAAGTAAAAGCGCTTCAAAATACGTTGAATCCGTTTTCCCAGTACACCAAAACCCAAGCTGTTGGTGCACTACAGCGCTATACAGGCCAGTTAGAACTTGCCAAACAGCAAGCCGAAGAACTGCGTAAGCGTTTCGATAATCCTTATTTTAAGACCACAACTGAAGACGTTATAGCCGCTGAAAAAGAAGTACAGAGGCTGACAGACGTTATCGCACAGCTGCAGGCCATTCTTGCCAAAGGTAATGCATCTAACGACCCTATCGTTAATACCGCTGAAATAACAAAGCAGCGCGAAGCAGCCGCCAAGCTTCTGGCCGACTTAGAGCGTCAACGTGTGCTTTACGGTCAAGTGGGTGAAGTAGCCCGTGTCTCTTATGAAACCACACACGGTTCGCTTAAAGATTTAACTGCAGCTGAAAAAGAAGCGCTCATTCTTGCCGCTAAAAAACTCGACTCACACAAGAGTGACATTGATGCACGTACCCAACAAAAGAATGCAGCCACAGCACTGAAAGATGAAGTCGACAAGCTGCTAGCTAAGCAGAAAGAAGAAATCAGCCTTTACGGCAGTACAAGCCGTGAAGCCCAAGTTAGATACGACATTGAGTTTGGTGCACTTCAAAACGTTAATGACGAGCTGAAAAAGAAACTACTTCTACAAGCTAAAGAGCTCGACAACTTAGCACAGGCTAAAGCCCTGCAGTCTCGTGTAGAGAGCATTGCTGTTGGCACCATGACCCCTCAACAACGAGAACAGGCTAATCATAAGAGCAATATCACAGACCTAGAAACGTACCGCGATAGCCTGCCTCAAAATGACCTGGCGAAACGCCAAGAAATCAACCAGCTAATTGAAGCAGAGCAGCGCCGGCACTCTAGCGCTATGACATCCATTCAGTCGGGTACTAAAACTGAAATTGATGCTATGTGGTCAGATACGTTTGACCGCTTTGCATCTGGTATTGGTACCGCAACTGCAGACGCGATTTTTGAAAGTGAAAACTTAGGCGATGGTTTACGAAATGTATTCCAAAGCATGGGTAAGCATGTTGTAGCAACATTAATTGAAATTGGCGCGAAACGCTTAGTGCTTGCTGCAATAAACTCTACGGCGGCCACATCGGAAGCGGCAACAGCAACAGCAGCTGCAACAGCATCAGGTGCGGCTATTACTGCATCCATGGCTCCAGCTGCAGCGGCCACCACCCTGGCAACAGCTGGTACAAACTCAATAGGTTCAATAGCAGCCATAGCCGCAGTAGGCGCAGCCATTGCCGCAATGTTTGCAGGTTTATTTGATAAAGGTGGTCACATTCCATCAGGTAAGTTCGGTATTGCCGGCGAATATGGCCCTGAATTCGTGAAAGGCCCAGCGACCGTTACTAGTCGTGTAGACACCGCCAACATTCTAAACAGACAAGCGGCCAACGATGGCGGTGGGCGCAGCGTTGTATTCAACGACAACAGAACAATCAATGTTTCAGGTGGCAACACTGAAGAGGTAATGACGCAGCTAGCACCTATTCTTGAACGTCAGCAGCAAGAAACGTTAGCGAAAGTCGGTCAGCAATTTAAGACGGGTACAGGCCCAGTGTATTCAGGTTATAGGGCATCGCGATGAGTTTACCTATTTTTCCACGGCATATTTTGCCTTCATCCCTGCAATTTAAAATTGTACCTAATTCAAGTGTATCGACCGGCCCCGGGCGAACCTCTGAAGTGTGGACGCGACCAGGTGCTTATTGGACCTTTAGCGGTTCATGGTCGAAGGTTCGATATGCACAAGGGCGAGAGCTTTCAAACTTTATTGATTCGTTAGACGGTAGCCGCGGCGAATTTATGATGTGGGATAGTACCCATACTCAGTTAGGTGACTGGGCAGGTAACATCGTGGTTGATGGAAACGACCAATCAGGCACGGTATTAAAAATTAAGAACGCCATTCCTAACACATTGATAGCGCCTGCTGGCGATCGTTTCCAGCTAGACAACTATCTATACAAACTTTTAGAAGATGCCGTTGCCGACAACATCGGTGAATGTACGCTTCGCTTTAGGCCTCAATTGCTAAGTATTCCGATAAGCGGTACCGGCTTAGTCGTTAACGACCCAATGAATAAAATGATGCTGCCTGACAACCAGCAGGGGCCGAGCTTCGCGCAACGAAAACTGGTGCTGAATGATTTTTCTATCAGCGGCTACACGAGTATTCGAGCATGACTTATCACCTCGAACCACAAGTTGAAGCCATTATTAGTCAGTCTGAAAAGTGCGCCTGCATTATGGGTACTATCGAATGGCCAGCTGGCATGGCGCGGTTTCACAATGGTGCAGGCCCAATCAAATCAGACGGCGAAACCTATTGGGGCGTAGCTAACAATGGAATGGTAAGCGTAATTAAAGAGGGCAGTGCTCCTCGAGTAACGCTAACACTTATCACCCCTGACACGTCGGTACTTGCTGAAGCGCTTAAAGATGATGCGGCGGGCGGCGAAGTACGCTTGTACCTTGGTGTCTTTAATGACGACCAGCAGCTGGTTGCAAAGCAACTTATCTATCTCGGCATCGTTAACAACACCCCTGCCAAGTACAGCGCTCCACCGACTATTTCTGTCGAATGTGTTAGCTACACCCATCGATGGAGCCAACCAAAACGCTACACCACGTACAGCGCAGCAAGTCAGCGTGCAATTTATCCTAACGACAGTTTTTTAGATGACGTTGAAGCCGTAGCTAAAGGGCCGCTAAGTAGTTACAGCGGAAGTAACGCCGTGAGCAGTGGTGGCCGCGGTGGTAGAGGTGGCGGTACAACAACAACGAGGCAGCGATGATAAGACACACCGACTGGACAGTTCGCCTGACAGATTTTGTAAAAAGTAAAAAGCACACGCCCTTTGAGTGGGGTGTGAATGACTGCTGTTTGTTTGTAGCTGACATGGCACAGACTATTACAGGCGTTGATCCTGCAGCTACGTTTCGCGGCAAATACAAGAGCGAACTTGGCGCTATGAAACAATTGAAAAAGCAGGGCTTCGATAGTGTAGAAGCGGTACTTACTCACGCTTTCGGTCCAACAGTTTCAAGATTAGAGGTGCGTCGCGGTGATGTTGTTTTATTTGAAAACGACGGTAGAGACATAGCAGGCGTTATGTTTGGTGAAGTACTCGCCCCGGGTGAATATGGGATAGAAACATTCTCTCCACTTTTAATTAAAAAAGTATGGAGGGTTGGTTAGTGGGTAAAGCGGTTGAAGCCGTTGGTGGCGCATTGGTTGGCTTAGTCGGCGGCGGTTTGAAATTTGCCTTTGGGTTGATTAGCGGTGTGTTTGGCTCACTGCTTCAGCCAGAAATGCCAGACATGAGTTCGTTGGGGACAGGCCACCAAGACCTAAGAACAGAAAGCAACGCCCCTCGACTTATGATTGTAGGCAAAACAGTGACAAGTGGGCCTATTACTAAGTACCAAAAGCGCACGCTTAATAAGAAAGAATACAACTTGTTCTTCACGCCACTGGCTGCACACCCGTGTGAAAGCGTAGAGCTTTACCAGCTTGATGGAAAAGACGCGTCTTCACTAAGTGGTAACGGCTACAGAATTCAAGTGGCGCTAGGTGACCAAACAACAGCAAACGCTACTGCACGCACAGAAATGACCAATGTAGATGAAGACTGCATAGGTTTCGGCATAACGTACGCTTATCACAAGTACGAAGTGAACCCTGACATCTTCCCGAACGGCGTACAGGACGTGAAATTTTTAGTTGCCGGCATTAAGTGTTACGACCCAAGAAAAGACAGTAGCGTAGGTGGAAATGGTGACCATAGAGCCGATGACCAAAGTACGTGGGAATGGACCGAAAACCCTGTTCTTATCAATTTGTACTGGAAGCGCTTCGGCGGTGACGAAGTATTACCCATTGAAATGTTTGACCTGGCTAACTTGGCCTATGAGGCAAATTTATGCGATGAAGTTATTAGCTTCGAAGATAAGAACGGCGACACGCACACTGAAAAGCGCTGGACTTGTAACGGTGTAATAGACCTTTCACAAGGGCAGCGGATTGTTGAAGACGAGCTACTTAAAAGCTGCGGTGGTCGCTGGGTTGAAGCTGGCGGTAAGTATTGGATTCTAACAGCGGCTTATCGAGGCCCTGCAACCGTTACACTAACGGAAGATGATTTAAAGGCAGACGTAGACCGTCAGCCATACACACCACTTGAAGACCGCTGCAATGCTGTTGTTGCCAAATTCATCGACCCTGATTCCTTTTATCAAGAAACGAATAGCACTGAAATCTTCAGTGAATATTACCGTGATACACGCGATAAAAAATATCTGCAGCATGCAAGGCAATTGGCATTCACCAATTCTGACACCATGTGTCAGCGCTTAAATAGAGTCTACATGGAACGGTTAGCCGCGGGTGATACGCTTAAGGTCGTGGTTGGCTGGAAAGGTATTAAGTGTTCGCCTGGCAAAGTGGTGAACATTGAGTTCAAAGAGCACAATATTATCGGTAAAGAATACGAAGTTATCGACTTCGACTTTGACACTGAATCATTTACTTGGACATTGGTTCTACAAGAAACAACTGCAGAGATTTATAGCGATAGCGTTATACCATCAGAGCGAGATTTAACGCCAAACACTGACATAGACAATACGTACGTGTCAGCGCCACAGAATATTAATTATTCGCCAACGCCAAACGATGCTTATCGGCAAGGTTTACTAACGTGGGAGCATAGCGCCCCTGATAGTGTTCGCCGTTACGTGGTGCTAATAACCAAACAACCTGTAGATAGTTTTAGCCAGGTCTATTACCCGACGCAACCTGCGTTGGATATTAACAATTTAGCATTAGGCGACTACAGCGTTGCAATTTCTGCTCAGAACCGCTTTGAAAAAAACAGTGTGGCTACACAAAAGGCGTTTAACGTAGGAGCGACATCAACCCCGACCGATGACATTGGCATTAATATTTTGCCAGGGCGCGTAATAGTGAATGGTCCAACACCACCGAATGGTCGAGCAACCTACGAATGGAAGTACTCATTCGAAGGTAGTGCACAAGAGAACTTTGACGCCGCCATTAATGCTGGTCGTAACCTCACAATTACTATAACCAACACGCCGCATAACGGCACGGTAACGGTTTGGTACCGACTGGTAAACGACACAGCTGCAGACCCTAATTGGTTATCGGTGACTATTCCCAACCTGATTGGTATTGATGCACAAGATTTTGTGCCAGAAACCTTTGCTTTGGTGCAGTGGCCTGGCTTGCCCGCAGCACTGGGTGATCACATTGAAGCGATTACTAATGATGTGTCTTATTGGAGTACCCAAACCAGTGAGCAGGGCGACCAGTACCAACAGCTTATTTACAACGTTACTGAAGCGGTAAGCGCAAACCAGATAAACAGCACGGAGATAATCGGGCTGAAGCAGAAGGTAGGTACCAAGACAGTTGAGGCGCAATTTGCAGACTTTAAGCAGGTAAATATCGGCTATGAAGATGAGAACGGCGATTGGATTGCCGGTGCACCTCTGGTTCGGTCGTTTGAAGAAGTAAAAGTAACGAACAGTGCGGGTGAGGAACTTTCTGTTATTAACTTCATGCAGGCGTTGGAAGACCAGCTTGGTGAGCTTGGCGGCACTTACTACTTAGGCGTCGTAGACGAAAACGAAGAGTTCACAGGCTTAAGTATTCAGGGCGGGAACAACAATTCATCAATTCACCTTTACATGGACAACCTTAAGTTCGCCAGTCGAGCAGGCGTAGTGTTTTTTAACCTCAATACTATTACTGGCAAGTTAGAAATAGGTGCAAACACTGAGTTTACGGGAACTATTAGAGCAGCTCGGGAAGTAACCGTTCGTGAGCATTTTATGCGTGTTCAAGACTACGACGGTTTTGGGCCGGATAATTTAGTGATATGGGAAGGCGACCCTATTTTAAATGCAGACGGTGAGCCAGACTACAGCCAGCTTCGCAAATCCAATGGTAAATATGGATGGAAAGACAGCTTTGCTAATGAATATCTGGGAGGCTCGTTAACAACGGGTGAGTTAATTAATGGTGGTGACTCAACACTTCTAACACTTAACCCATCGGTCGAAGTGGGCCCATTTACTACTAATGGAAATCCTAAAACGGTTAGTTGCAGTTTTGGGTGGGATGGAAACCATACATCTGATGGTGCTTGCCCCACAGATTCAAGCTTCGTACCCCAAGCCACACTAATTCTTGAACGTAGCCTTGGTGGTGGGGGATGGTCCGAGCTTCAGCGAAAAGTTATCACAGGTACAGTCGAGTACAATGAGTTTCGTCAGGATGATAGAAGTGAGCCCAGTTGTAATCAAAGAGATAGAACGGGAGGTTCATTCACTTATACAGATACTAATGCCTCACTGGGAACGTTTTCATACCGCCTGAGGGTTGAAGGTCAACAGCGTGCTCTACTGCAGCAATTTATCGACTCTCAAAGATTGAGTTTAATTAGCGTAGAAGGACGTCCGTCATGAGCGCAGTGAGAGAGTTCCCAAGCGTTAGTGTTAATAACAACACTAACGTAATTCAAATAAACACCAATGACTCAAACTTCTCAGTAGTGCCGGGTAGCGTGATTTTTATTGTAGGTGATAGGCCGCGAGTAGTTACAAGCGGAAACACCGTTAATCGTACTTTGACGCTGGCCATTGCTTATACGGGCAATGACATAGTAGAGAAAAGCGCGACCCTGATACCGCTTGGTCAGAACGATGCCTTATTGTCCGCTATAACTTCACTAACACAAGCGCAGAACGGACTGGCTGAAGCATACGGTGACGGTCCTGGTAGCGTAGGTGAAATTAGCTTTTCAATGATTGTCGATCCCCCTGTGACCGCTACACAGTGGCCCACTTGGGTGCAAGTACAAGGTGATATAAATGACGTTCTCCCTGACACAGCAAAGCGTTTCCCTAATTTCCCTGAAATTGGCGGCACAGTTTCAAGTGAGCAGTTACCAGAATCAGTAACGCAAGATAAGAAGTCTTTGGCGTTAAGCCCTCCGGTTCGTCAAAACCCAAGCCTTACGCATATTTTGAGTGATTATCCGACGCTTAAAAAGACTGAAGTATTACCGGCTGACTCCCCAAACAATGAGCGGCAAATTAGATTCGATGATGTGCGCGGATTAGTTCACATATCGCTCACTGATAGGTGGATAACTATCCCGACTGTCATAGACTCAAGAAAGTTCGCAATTTTTCAAAGAGGCACAATCATACGCCTTAACTCTGCTTACTCAGGCAGTATAAAACTAAGAGTTTACCCGATGGGTGTGGGCGGGAATGGTTTGCCGGATAACCCTACTTTAGCTAATCACCAGTGGCACGAGTACGAAACGACAGTCACTGACCTATATAAAATAGGCGAGTTCAATAGCGAATACTTTGAAGGAATCATTGACTACGTTGAACTCGATAACTCGTGGGCTACGCTGGACGCAGACCATTCTTACTACCGTTCTTTAAACGGTTATTTTGATGTTGCTTTTGGTACGCTTAAAAGTCCTTTTAGAACTTTCTACCAACGCGCAGACGGTTATTGGTACAGCGAGGATATTACACCCCAAACACCTAACTATATGGGGCTTAGTTGGACCCAAGACCCTAACAACTACCGCAACTACTCAGTAGATGATGCTTCGGGCTCTACCGATGCGCTTAGATTTTTCGGTGATGATTATGATGATTACAGCTTTGAAATCATTCTTATCGTGCATTCAATGAACCGACACATGGCAGTCACTATTTCAAATAGCGCCCCCAATATTGTTTACGAGGCTGAACCTTACCGGTTTCTTACAGAGGCAGAGCGTGTCTACTTCAAACGAAGAAATAACGGAATTACCGGAAGCATGACGGTTGAGTCAATAAAAATAAGGATACCTGTCAGTGAGTATTAATCGTTTATTTGATGTGAATTTAAAAGACGCTGACGGTTGGACGCAAGGTGAAGATTGGGCCGATTGTAACCCTGTTCAAGATATTAATAGCATATACCACCGAATATACAGCGATAGCGATGGTGAGAATCCTAACTATCGTATAGAGCGTGGCGATAATTTTTATATAGGCTCTCACCCTTCAGAAATACGTGATTGGGTTCCGAGAACCGCGCCTTGGAACTTCGATATTGATGAAGCGACAGAGGGCGCATGGTTTTCTTTTTATTTTGGCTTGCAAGTTGGCGAGAGCGACATAGATATCAGCCTTGAAAATCGGTCTCCTTGGATTGTCAACGCTCCTGAGAATTTCATTTTATTGAGCGCGGACTACCACCGTTTTTACAGCGTAAAAATCAAGGACTCCCAAAACCTTTTAACGCTCACTAAAGATAATCGTGGCACCGAAATACATGGTGCCATTATGAGTAACGCAGGGTTAATAAACACAGGTGGATATCGCATGTTTGATTGGGTGCTAAGAGGTTTAACGTTTATAAAAACCTTGCTAAAAGCTTTAGATATTCCTATTGGCTCTAGCAATGTATCGCTTCAAGGTTTTGATATTAACGGCTCTGGCGATATAGGTATTGCAGTAAGAGCGGGGCACTCTGAAATTGAAATCGTAGGCGGGAAGGTAGTTAATGAAAACAACCTGTTTGCGGAAAACTCTACGCCCTTTATTGGTATTCACTTAGAGCAAGGTAGCAAAGCGATTGTTCGTTATGTCGATACGCAGGGTTTTAGTGATGAAGGTTTTCGTTTTGAATGCCCCGTCGATGTTAAAGGGCTAACGTCTAGCTATGACTGCAAAGGCATTCACTTTTCTGAAACGTCCACGGCTCGTGACTGTATGGTGTCATGGACGCGAAGAATACAAGGTGATGGTTTTGCTTACGAGTTTAAAAAAGACGGTGAGCTTAATAATTGCGGGTGCAACTTGGATGAAACAAGCGGCCTTGGCGTAATTGTCGGCCATGCAGGTTCTACAATTACAATCAACGGGGGCGATTACAAAGCCCTTGCACCTTTACCTTTTGTGTACGCTCGTGGTGCTTCTACGTTTGTTTTAAACAACGTTACAGTTAACGGTACGCTATACAACGAAACCGTAGTTCTTACCGAAGGTGAAAGCTGGCGTGGCGTAAAAGCCGAAGTAACAGACGATGTGTTGCCGGTCTATGCAAACAAAACACTTTCTCTACCTTATATGCACATTCCCCAAATGGATAATGCAGTCTCAGTGCAAGGTGCGGAGAATGCTTTCTCTAGCCAGATTGATTTGCCTAGCGGGGCGAGAATAGTGCCTACCGAAGACGGTTCGCTACGCTACATGCCTTTAGATGCTTGGCTACATTTGGACCCTGGCGAAGAAGCAATAGATTACTTTAGATACAGCACTGAAAACTTTATCTACATGCACCGCTTTAGAATACTTCCTTCACCAGAAGTGGGCGCAAAAGTGGTTCAGCCCGATAGCTTTACCGGCAGCGGTTGGACTAAAAGTGGCGGTAACTATTATGCAAACAGCACAAGTAATCCTTTAAGCGCTAACTACAACTTTGAAGAGGGTGAAGTTTATCAGATTTCTTTGAAGTTGGTAGGCATAGAAAGCGGTTCAGTCACACCCAAAATCGGTAGTGCAGTAGGCCAATACAGTCACAGCTTGGAAGGTACTGAGGTTTGGCTTATTAGAGCGCCAGCCAATGCAACGCAAGTTCAAATAACTGCGGCAGAGTACAAAGGTAACGTTCAAAATATTTATGTGCGTAAACTACTAAGAACTGAAACGCCAGCAGTTCCCGAATTAAGTGCTACGGTCAACGGCAATGACGTTAATTTAATGTTCGATGTGCTACCTGTTACAAGACTTAAAGACCTGTATACCGCAGATATTTACTTGTCGGGTGTCCTTGAACAGAACGAGCGTGATGGCTACCGAGGCTCTAACGCCAACGCTCATTATCTTGCTGAGAACGTAACCGTTAGAAACCGTAGGAACGGTATTAACCTTCGTGGCGCGGAGTCACTAGAAGTATACAAAATGGATTTTATTGGTGGTTACGAAGGTCAGTATGAAACTTGGCAAGTCGCGGTAGCGGGGGATTTGTATGGACCTTTCGTAAAAGAGCAGCAGCTTCATTTCTGTGATGTTGATTTGTTATTAGAATCTAACTTCGGTGATTATGACAGCCGATTCGGTAACTCTGATTGCTTTGTAGTTAACGGTAATTACTACGGAGAAGAAGCGTTCAAATATTCCGTAGATATTTATGGTTGTGACCTAAAGAATGGTTCAGATTCTGTAACGGATTTAAAAAAACGCGCTGAAATAAACCACTCACGTTACGAAGGCGCTTGTAAAATGCTTCGTACTCACGCCAAGGGTTCGGCCACGGTTGCCAATACCGAGTTTGTTAGAACTTCGGGAGTTCGTGAAGTATTTTCACCGAGTCACTCTAGTCCATACATAGAAATATGGAACTGCATGGTTGATGGTGTTCGCTGTGTAAGCACGGAACAACTTCAAAACCAACCCAAAGGATTTGGTTCTTATAGCACTTACAGTCCGGTTAGAACCCGCCCTAAATTAGTCCATGTTTTAAAAACGTACCCTACTATGAAAGACCTCTGCCGAGCAGCCATGACGGATATGGAATTTGAAGTTTCGAGTAACGGTGGTTCTAGTTGGTCACCTTTATCCGTTCCCAACACAGGTTTACCGGGTGTTGTTGGGTGTTTTAAGCGCTCGATTAACTTTTCTTCAGGCACATACCAGATCAGATGCCGTTGTCTAAACGGTGCGCTAGTAGGCGCATGGTCTAACACAATTTCAATTACAGTATAGAGAGATAGATAATGGCAACTTTAACTTTTGACGGAATCGCGAATGGGCCTAATGGGGTTCCTAGTGAATTTATAGAAACTACCAACGGCTCTTGGCTGATAATCAACGAAAAGCTTGGAGTGGATGACGATATAGTTTCTAGTGGTAACGCAGAAGCGGTATTTGAGGCGGCGTCAGATGGCTACTTTGAAACCACAATACAAGGTGATGGAACAGCAGGTAATCACGGGTTTCATTTAAGAAGGACTGCAAGCGACGACTGGATAGCCTTGATTCTTTCAACGCAAAACTGGTCTTTTAGGGTTCTAAAAAAGGTCAATGGAGGCTCTTCAATAACGCTTTATTCTGACACTTTGACAGGTAGGGTGGCAACTGACCCATTCACTCTTGGGGCTCAATTAAATGGAGACCAGATTGAAATATTCCTAGATGGGGTTTTACAAGCATCTATCACAGAAAGCTATAACCAGAATGTTACAACTCATGCATTGCGGTTAGATAATGAGTTTTATACTCACGACAATGTAACTTACCCTGATCTAGTTGCGGGGTTGTCGAAATCTGTTACATTTGAAATACCCGCTGATATACAAGGTAGGTCTAATTTTAACTATTGGGTACTACCGGCATCGGGGGGGAGTTCTATAGCAAATGGAACTCTTAATACATCATCAGGCACAGTAAATATAGATTTAAGTTCCGTAAGCTCAGTGACAAACGGACAAAAGTTATACTTATGGGGTACAGATGAAGGTGCGGCTGAAACTCCTTATTCAGCTTGGGATGATGCACTTGCTGTCGTGACAGAGGTATAAAATATGGCTAATTCTGCACTGTATTCAGAAAAAGCGTCTGAATTTAACCCATCGACTGCTAGTGTAGGTATATCAATAGACCTGCATAGAAGAAATACCAGCAATGTAACTCTTGTTCCAATCAAAGGCGGCTCTGGCAGTAGAGTTTTTGATTTCTCAGTTACAGCAACGGACATTCCTAATGAGCCTATTGAAGCAAGTTTCAATAATGGGGCTTACGTTGAAGTAGTGCCTTTAGCATCAGAGTTGACTAGCACTTTCCAACTAACCATACCTATTGGAACTCATACACTAAAATGTAGGCTGGCAAGCAGCGGTAGTGAATCTCAGACGGTTACAGTTGTAGGATCTAGGTTTGTTTTCCTTGGTACTGGACAATCAAATATGAGGGGTACAGGTGATGCTTCAGCTCCTTTAGTACCAAGCGCATCAGGTCATAAAGCCTGGTTGTTGCGAAACTCTGATAATGTCACTGAGATGATTTCAGAGTGGGACGAATCAGCAACGGGCCAAATAGATAATATATCTAGGGATTCTAGTTGGGGCGATGCATGGATGATACGATATGCGAACCTTTTACTTGCTGAATACGATGAACCTGTAGTGTGCATACCCGCCGCGCTAGGTGGTTGCACAATAGATCAGTTCGTAAAAGACTCTAGTTACACACAAAGCGGAAGAAATTTGTATAGCTCAGCAGTTAGGAGAGCCAACGTAATAGGAGGTGTGACTTTAAATATATATCAGCAGTCAGAAAATGACGCTGTTGACTCTAAAGGCACGACTAACGCTCAGTATCAGGACATGCTTAACGGTCTTATTAATGACTTTGCTTCTGACTTAGGCGTTAAAACGTTAATAATTCCACTCCACACAATAAGCCGATCCAATTATTCTGGGTCAGGAGGTGGAGCGCTTACTGATAGTGGACAGGACGCGTTGAGGTCTGCTCAAATTGCAGTTGCCGCCTCAAATGAAAATGCATACATCACACCACCTCTTACCTCAGTAGACCTTACCGGCGGTGATAACATACACTTTAGGACTGACGAGGAGCTTAACTATGTTGCTCAGGCTGCTTTTGATGCCATGAAGCAAATAATGGGCGAGGTATCGAGAAGCGTATCATTCTCAGGCGGCGGTGTAGCTCATGGCGATACTGTCAATTTATCTTTATCGACTGATGTAACCCCCAGCACCTACGTAACATGGGCGCAAGTGAACAATGGCGCACCTACAGTTGTGATTAATAATCATGACTCTGTCAGCGCTTCATACGTAGCCCCAAGTGACGATTCTAATATTAAAATTGCAGCTTATGTATCTGATGGTCAGTACGGTGCGTATGATGTTCAGACTTTTACGGTATATGCAACTGCCAACCAACCCCCAGTTGCAAACGCTGGCCCCGACCAGTCAGTTGCAGCAGCAACGCAATTCACGCTCGATGGTACGGGTTCGCAAGATACTGACGGCACTATAGTCGAATGGCGCTGGACGCAAACCGAAGGCGACCCAGTAACCCTTAATTTAGAAGACCCTGCAAGGCCCACGGCAACGTCGCCCAGTAAAACAACGGCGCAGCGCTTAACGTTTCAGCTGGTTACTGTCGACGATGAAGGTGCAGAAAGTAGTCCTGGTACCGTGAACATCGATGTGGCCGCGTTCGCCGTAAGCGAAATGCTAAAGCTTTTAGATACTCGACAATGGACTGTGGTTAACGATGGTTCGGTGCAAGCATTTGAAGGGCGCTCTAACCGAGAAGCGTTCCGCTTCCAAGTTACCCCCAGCGATGGAATACAAACATCTGCAGAGGGTTACTTTTTGTTTGACCAACCAGGTGTACATGCTGTCGAAGTCATATCCACAGCGACTTCAAAAATAAGCTCTGTAGATGACCCTCACATGATACGTGGTGACGTTATCGCCGCCAGAATTGGTGATTTGCAAACGGATGAAAACGGTAATTTGACACTGACATTCGTGCTGTATGTCACCGACGATAAAGACGGTCTTGTAATGACAGCCAAAGTCATAGAGCCATATCAGAAAGCCTCTTATTTTAGAAAGCAAGGTTAACGAGGACATAGGCATGTCTTACCAGGTAATGAAGCTAAACGATGTTGAAGTTGAAGAATATATAACAGCTAGAATTGTGCGGCTAAAAACACCAGAGGGCATGTTTAAGTTTGTTGCTCAATCTGAAGGCGTAGATGGCGTTACCGTGTACTTAGGGCACGGTAACCTATCGCCGCCCATAAAAGTCGCTATCCGTCAGTGGGCAGAGATAAGAGAAATAAAACATATTAATTGGGGTCGGGGCCGTGATGTTGATATGTCTATGAAAATGAAATAGACAGCACTATTGCCCTAACACTGCGCGTGTTCAATTGTCAAAATGCAACCTGTTAACTTCTACTTTAGTTGAACAGGTAAGGTAATGGCAGACATAGACAAAACAGGGCCAACGAATTGGTTCTATCACAACTCGGGAACGTTAATACTGTCGTTATTAATTTTTCTTAGTAACTTTGTGTTTGAAGATATTCAGTCAAAAGATAATCAGCTGCAGGAAGAAGTTAAAAAGCTCAATATTCAAATGGCCGAGCTTAAAGCTAGCATTGGCCCAATTATCACCACCTTTAACCTAGTTAATCAAAAACGCTATACCACCGAAGATGCTGCACGTGATCAGGAAATATGGCGCCGGCAGTTTGAAGAAGTCAAAACGCAGATGCGTGAACAGCAGCTGGTGAACAAAGACATTAACGATCGCCTGGTCAAAGTAGAGTTGAAATTTTGAATATTCAGCTAATACGGCACGAGACCGACGACCAAGGTACACCAGGCAATATCTACATTGGCCCCTGGTTTGCACACACTCTTGAATTGCCGTGGCGCAATAACTTACCCAATCTTAGCTGCATTACTGCGGGCAAGTACTCAATGCGTTTGGTGAAAACCCGTAAACCAATTGGTGGCCGCTCACACCTTTATCTTATTGAAGATGTGCCAGAACGAAGCGGTATTCTCGCCCATGCTGGCACGTTTGCCGGCAACAAAGAAAAAGGCTTTAAGACGAGCGTTCTAGGCTGTGTATTAATAGGTTACCGCGTCGGTACCTACCAAAACCAACGCGCCATTTTCGATACACGCAGGGCAATAGGCGACTTCAACAACATTCTTGCTGGCAAACCAGCACGTATAACAATTATCAATGCTTGGGAGAAACAGCATGATTGAGTGGATAGGTGACGCCCTAATGGCGGTAGTAGGTGGTGGGGCAACAGGTATTTTAGGCTCTGCAGTGCAAAGCTTGTTTCAATACAAAACCAGGGCATTGGATATTGAACAAGAGAATGTGCGCCTGGCACACGACGCGAAGATGGTAGAACTAGAATCTACCGCGAATCTGCGTATTCTTCAGCAAGAAGCCAGCGCCCAAGCTGACAGCAACGCTTATGCCATGCAAACCGTAAGCTACGAACACGACAAGCGTCAATACATGCCAGAGAACGGGGCTCCAACGTGGATTATTGGCTTGCTTGGTATAGTTGATGTGATACGGGGGCTAGTACGACCTTCATTAACGGTTTACGTAGCTGTTGCAATTACTATTATTTTGGTAGAAGCCAATGCGCTGGTTGAATCGGTCGACGGACTGGGTGAAGACGTTCGTTTAGCCGCGGCAATGGAGATTTGGCGAATGGTGGCGTACATCGCCACCACTATATTCTTTTGGTGGTTTGGCCAACGGCCACAAAAACGAGCTTAGTGAACACTGGCCCGTAGCGCAAACTCTATTTCAGTGGGAGTTATTTGCGAAACGGGCTTATGCATTTCTTCGAGTGTTTCTACCACTTCCATTTTCGTGGCTTTATCCAGTTTATCAGCAATATGATGCTCCTCGGCACACATGATCACCATGTTGAGTACTTCCAATTTATCATTTATAGAAAAAGTAAAGTCCTTGGGCACAATGTGGTCAACTGTCATGGCGTCACGTTTTGCCTTATTTTTCATCTCAGCAAAATAGACGCCTTTACCGTCCTGCACTATTAGGTCTACGCCAGACTTACTTACCAATCCCTTGTGCTTGTCGTCGCCCAGTAGCTTATAGGTACCAAACTGACCACGGCTAAATGCCATTGCATCAAGTTGCGTTAGACTGAAACTGTGAATGTCACACCCCTTTAATGCCTCGGATAATGCCAACGGGTTTCTGCACGGACCATAGAGTGTTTCTATCTGCTGATATTCAATTGACTTGTTTTTGAATTCGAACGTGGCTGGCTGTACTAACACAACAGAAGCCATACTGCTTTGCATATCAACGGATAGATATGCAGTGTATTGGGCGTCTTGTGCGTGAATAGATAACATATTTTCGAAGGCGTCTGCATTCGTATAGCTATCTAACATAAACGGCGTGCCTTTCCCTTCCAGCAACCAATTCAGGTTTACATGCTCAGTGCGCATGATAGCCGTCAGAATGTCGGTACCTGGCACAACGTTACTTAATAAACGTGCAGCCGTACCCGATGATAAGCCCAATTTTTTAGCCCACGGCGTTATTTTTCTGTCAGCCAACACCCATTCAAGACGCGGTGTAAATTCTTTTTCGTTTGGATAATTCATAGTCTTATTCAAAATCGGTATTAAAAATCCCAATAAATGAATTCAAATCCCAAATATTGAACCTATAATAAACAATGTATTCATTTGTAAACATACTAACTCAAAAAAGAGGATTTCGCAGTGTCTAGCGTAAAAAACAAACCTATGTGTTTTCGCCCCAGTGCTGAATTAGAAAAACGTATCAAGGCGGCCGCTAAGCGTGAAAAGCGCTCTAACTCGCAAATCATTGCGTTGGCTGTCGAGGCAGGTATTCGTAATTTTGAAGCCACCACTTCAGCTGCAATTCAGGAGTAACCTGCATGCCTTCATTAACTGAAGTAAAGCACAGCAGTGCGCATTCGGCTGTAAGAGAAAAGTCTAAAAATTCACATGCCGACAAAGGCCAGTTGAGAGTCAGACTTTCATGCAATGCCATCGTAGACAAAGACAACAACGGTTACAGCATAACGTGTATGGAATCTGGCCGTTATCAAATGGCCTATGGCTCGTCGCTAAGAATTAGAAATTTTAAAGTGAGCTTGCCTGATGGCGATGTAATGAAAGCGTCAATGTTCTTCATGTTTGATGGATGCATTGCGTTCGTTCAATCCATTTCACTAAACGACTTCACAGCGTTATTTCACGCATTTAACCCCGAGAAGGTAGACGATGAACTGAATTTGCTTGGTACAAGCGAAGAAGAGGTGATTGCCACGAGCACGGACCAGGTGCCCATGGCAGGAACTAACAATGCATAACCATGAGGATGATCTAATGCAAAGTCCAAGGAATTATAACGCAGTTTTGCATTCTGCGCACCTGCTACTCAAAAGCCACCCACACGCTGCAGAGGTGTTTGCATGCGCATTGGGTAAGACGGCGAATACAGTACGCAACGAACTAAACCCCAATTTACCCAGCTATAAGCTAGGGCTAATCGACGCTATTGAAATGATGGCTTCCACCCAATGTTATTCGCTGCTTTATCAGATTAACGCCATGTTGGGATTCGTTGCTGTGCCGGTTGATGCTAGCCCGAAAGCAGAAGGTAAATTACTCGACCAGTTTTGTTCGTGGCAAGCGTCAGTAGGGCAGACCTGCCAAACCATTTACGACGCAATCGAAGACGACGTAATTACCCCAACCGAGCTCAACAGTATTACCAGGGCTGGCAATATCAAAGTTGCCCACTGGTTCAAAATGCAAATTGTGCTTCAAAACAAAGCGGAGGCTGACCATGGCTCATTCAAACGTTGAAATGTTACCTGTGCCTGCAGCTGATGCGCCACAACGAGAGCAAGGCGAAATGTCACCACTTCAACTACAGCTCATTATTAAACGTCAAAAAATGCAGCTTCAAGTGCATGAAACCATGGTGAGAGCGCTGCTTAATCTGCAATACGCAGATCTTAACGAGCGTCAACGTAAAGGCTTGCACGAAATTGTGCGTATCAATGCTGGTATGTTGAAAATGGAGTTGCCCCATGAGTAACGAAACCAACATTCCAACCGCATTGCGTAAAGCTGGCATTCGTTCAGTAAGCACGAACTGTGGCGCCAATCAAACTATTGCCCTTAAGCCTGGTGCACTAGGTTTGTTTTTTGGCGATGAACTAGCAGAGCGTTTATTAGCAAAGCAACAGCAAAAGGAGCGTGCGCATGGCTGAAGTTAAGAGTTTTACTCGTGAAGAAGAGAAAGTTCTGTTTAGTACTATCCGTAAATTCAAAGACATTGAAGCAGAGCGCGACCTTAACTGGATGCTATTAATGCGCTACACGGCCCGGCGTGTTGAAACGGTGCATTTGCTGAACGTAGACGACGCGCTGCTAGCGCTAGATAAAGGCTACCTGCACATTGCCTCACACATGCAAAAAGGTGGCAAGCAAGGCAACAAGCGCGGCTTAAATAAGAAGCAAGAAATTTACCTTGTCGAAGCGGCCCGTCGTGCTCTTGAAGCGCTGCTAAAAATTCGCAAGCGCATGATTGCTGCAGCACCTGAAAAAGCGTACGACGATACAGCGCTAATTCTATCTAGACGTCGCCAGCGCATGAGTATTCGCAGTTATCAGGAGCGTATGACGCACTGGTGTAATGTTGCCGGCATCGTAAAAGCGTCACCCCATTGGCTTCGCCACACGTGGGCAGTTCGTCGTTTACAGAATGCATCAACCGGCGCAGCGCTGCGTGAAGTGCAAGAGGTCCTAGGTCACGAGCACATTACGACCACCCAAGTTTATACACAGCCCAGTCGAGACGACATGCGCAAAAGTATGCAGGAGGCAGCCCTATGATTTTCGTAAAAAAAGCATTTAAGCCACTGCGCGATGAAATAGCCAGTCAGCGTGAACGGTTGCTGGCCGATGCCAAGCGACGTGAACAAGAAGACAAGCTTTTAGAAAACCAGCGCAGCCAAGGATACGTCCAGCATGAAATGTAACTACATATACAACCAGATTAAAAACCTGCGCACTACGTTTGCCAGGGTAAATTACTTCCCATTGCAAATGCCTGGCATGGGACCTGTGTATTTAGCCACAGTGAATTGTGAAGACAAATGCGCCGGCAAATGGAATATGCAGAAAAGCTACACAGGCCTAGTCACTGAAAAACATAACGTAGAAGCGATTCAGCAAATTATGCATGCAGGCGCGAGTACCCGCACTGTGAGCGAATGGCTAAAGGTTGGGTGCTAAGCAACATGTCTAACAACAACCCTTTTACACAACACTATTTGCAACAGTTAGAAGAGCAAATTGCTGCGACCGAAGCGGAGTTGTCGCAGCAATTGAAAATGCTGAAAAACAAGTCTGAAGGGGAGTGGTGCGAATTACTGCCTAATTCCGAAGCGCTAAGCGATTTCATTATTAATAACACGGAAATCATCGAAAAGTTCGCTGAGCTCATTGTTATAACGGGTGTATTGAAGCTTGCCCGTCGCTTAGAAACGCCGTCACCACTTAATTAAAAAAACGAGGTAAGAAATGCTGACGTTAGATCAGTTAAGAGAACGCATTACTCTGCCAAACGCTGCTGAGCGCATGGGCCTCACCAAAGTGAGCGACAATGGCGAACAGCAGTTGTGGAAACGTGCCGGTGCAGAGCGGCCAGAAATAAGTATTGGCGTTAAGTTTGATGTATGGCGCGACCGCGACAATCAGAACGGCGGCAGCATCATCGACCTAGCCATGTGGGTATTCGACTTAGACTACCCAGCGGCGAATAAAAAGCTGCATCAGTTGTATTTTTTGCCGTTCCTTACACTGCCTGAAGAAACCGAAGAAGCCACAGACGATACAGCGAAGCTGGCATACATTGCTGGCAAAAGCCTAGAAGACCAAGAGCGCTGCCGTGTTTATTTGAAAAACCAGCGTGGCATTCCCGATCACATCATTACTGAAGGTATTAAACAGAGAACGTTAGGCTGGACAAACTACACCAACCCGAACGTGGCCCAAGGCGAACCGCATTGGGGCGGCGAAGCGGTGAGTTTTATCACTTATCAGCCTAATACCAAAATGCTGGCAGCTGTTGACTATCGCTACTATGTGCCCGAGCTAAACGGCGGCATGAAAACCAAATCATTAGGCCAAAAGAATGGCGTGTTTTGGATGCTAGACCCTCGAGCTCTTCGCCGAGCGAAAACTGTTTATGTTGTTGAAGGGCCGTTAGATGCATTAAGTATTGAAGCGGCGTTTAGCAGCGACCCGACCACCTGTGCCGTGGCGCTAAGAGGAACCCAAGTGCAAGTGAACTGGCAGCTTTTCTTGGGTAAAACCGTAATATGTTGTTACGACAAGGACGAACCTAAGCCAGATAAAAGGAACCCCACCGGACCCGACCGTTGTTATTCTGCAGAGGCCGAGTGGCGCATTCACGAAGGGTGCCTTGCAGCGGGGGTGCCTTGCTTTTTTGTCGACCGTAGCGAATGGGAATACGGGCAAGATGCTAACGACGTTTATAAAGACTCGCAAAGTAAAGAACCCTTTAAGAAGCGTGAGCCGTGGTTAATACCAGGCTTAGCCGGCAACAGTGAAGATAAGCCGCACAAGCCTCGTTTATGGTTGCCCACTCACGACTACCAGCAGTACTGGAAATATCGTGTTAAAGACGACTTTACCAGCATGGCTAAAATGTCGAGAGACGACGACGGCCAAGAAAAACTAGAATTTGTTGATGTGGCTGGCTTTAGAGTCGCAGGCTTAAGCCGTGTTGAAATAGCCAGTGCCAGCGCAACGACTACTGGGGAGCATGACGACAGCCCTCACGTACAATTTGTTGCCATGTATCAAACGGCCAGACACGATGAAGCGCTGCAGCGCAGAGTAATGAACGACGAGCAGCTGCACAACTTAGACACATGGCGTAAAAGCGGCCCTATTTATAACCCACGTGCGTTTTCTCGCATGCTGAACATATTCGAACGCACCATTGGTATAGGCAGTGTGCAAGCGGCCAACTTTGTAGGCCTGTGCTACCTAGCAGGAAAGCCAAAAGTGAACGAAGGCAAAGATTGCTTTTTCACTGAACCGGCGCAGCAGAGCCCGTATCACAATTTTGCGTTTCCTCGTGGTATGCGTGGACATGCTGGGCAAGTGGTCGAAGCCTATCAGGAAACATTCAAGGACAACGCTGCAGCAAGAGCCCTAGTCTGGATAGTTGGCGCACAATTGAAACTTTATCTAGGTTTTTGGCCGCATTTTATAATGCAAGCAGGCAAGGCCAGCGGTAAATCAACGTTACTTAAGCGCTTATCACGTACCACGGGCATGAAAATTCTCAGTGGTCAAAGTATTGGTACCGAGTACCGACTAATGACGTCGGTATCAGGTACTAGCCACCCCGTAGGCTGGGAAGAACTGAGCGCCAAAAAAGCAGACGTTATTGCACGAGCCGTCTCATTACTGCAAGAAAGCTATAACTACACCGAAACAACCCGTGGCAGTGCTCAAACCCCGTTCCTTATCGCCGCGCCTGTGTTACTGGCAGGTGAAGACGTGCCGGTAGAAAGCCTAACGGGTAAAACCGTGCGCACCGATTTAAGCAACCGTAAAGGCCCCATGCTTAACGAGAACCTACCTAAGTTCCCCATGTATGAATGGATGGAATGGTTAGCGAAGCTTGGCCGTAAAACGGTGCAAGAAAACTATGAGATAGCACAGCAGAAATGCAGAGCTTACAACCGTGCACAAGACAACGATAAGGGCGCCGATCGGATGGTAGATAACTATTCTGCGCTTATGACTGCATGGCGTTTGCTTACCGCGTTTACAGGTATCGAAGACGTTAACGGCGACTTCGAACGTGACCTAATTGCAGAAATGAACAGCCACATTTCAGATACCACCAACGACCGCGACCCATGGATTTGGATTGTTGAAATCATCATGGACGAAATTGCCGCTGGCCGTTACGTGTACCCCTATGTATTTGAGTGTGAGCCTCATAACGATAAAGAGCCACGTTACCTATGTGTGCGTGTTAAGCACATGATGGCTCATTTATCTACCAGCGTGGCCCTTCGTGAAAAATACAACAACATGCCCGTGAAAACAGCGCGAGTACTTAAGCACCAAATGGAGCAAGCAGGCGTTATTCACAACGACAGCGTAGTGCGCAGCATCAACGGTACCCGTAGCGGCCACATGCAACAGCTAGACGTTAAAAAACTTGAACAATACGGCATTAGCGTAACAGCACCAGAGACGCTACGTGCACACAGAGAACCGATGTTATGAAAGCACAATACTTCAACAAAACTTACCCAGTAGGTACCCAATTCAAATATTTCCCTGTGAAGGGAAATTACAACTTTGAAATTGTGCGTACCGATTCGCCAGCATGGGACGTCCCTAGTAGGCGCCATGCACTTGTAAAACTATCTGGCCGCAGTGGGGGCGTCTGCGTGTCACACCTTAAAGTGAACTAACAACAACCATTGAGGATTTTTCTATGATGTCATTTTTACCAAATTTCGGGCAAATGCCTGTTAGCGAAGAGCAGAACGTAAGTGTGATCCTGCAAGACGACAGTTTTTTTGAAGGACCAGCAAAGGATTTTGAGTGGGAAGGGAAAGGCCCAAACGTAGTCGAAGGCTGGCGCGAAATGTTACCAGGTGAAGTGCTGCACAGTGAGCATCGTTTACCTCACCGCAGAACCCGTATTTTAAAGAGGGCTTACAAGTGAAATTGATTAACGCTCTGTTAGCACTATTGGGGCTTGTAACAGTAGCGTCGGTGTACTTTAAAAGTGACGCACTACAAGCGTGTTTAATTCTATTAATTTTTATGATGCTGGTTGCAGAACGTCGTTCTCGCCATGTTCAACAAAGCAAAATGTGGAGGCGCATCAATGGCGACAAAAGGGCTAAATAAGGTCCAGATTATTGGCAACTTGGGTGCAGACCCTGACGTTCAATTTCTACCAAATGGTACGGCTAAGTGCGTGGTTAACTTGGCAACTACCGAAATATTCAAAGACAGAAACGGTAACGCCAAAGAGGAAACCGAGTGGCACCGCTGCATCATTTGGGGAAAACGCGCAGAGATTGTCGGGCAGTTCAGAATGAAAGGCGATCAGTTGTATGTGGAAGGCAAAAAGAAAACACGCGAATACACAGACAGCAACGGCCAAGAACGCTCTATTTGCGAAATCATAGTAGACCAAAGCGGCGATGTGCAGCTGCTTGGCAAAAAAGAAGCACAAGGTATTTAACACCCATGCCCGTGGACCAGACGGGCTAACAAACTAAGGAACTAATGATGCAAACTGAAATAGATACAGCCGAAATTGTTGTATGCACTGGCCTGCTAGGTGTATGCGTTTTAAGTGTCACCTCAGATTCGCCAGACACAATCACCGGCGACATTGAGAACTGGGGAACCGACGACTGGCACGACCGCTTACCAAAGCATGTTAAACCAGAAGAAGGTGTTTACACCATCAAAGCCGAAGTAACTTACCTAGAAAATATCGACGAATGTAAATACAACATTTTAGAAACTTCGTGGAAAGGCAAAGCTAATTAACCCCGTGGACCAGACGGGATAAACAACCAAGGAACTAGCAATGATTGAAGAAAACCCATTTCTACAAGTAGGTTCACTACGCAACCGAAACAGCAACACGCTTCCCAAGCGCTCGAAAGAACGTAAAAAAGTAACTCGTGAACAGCGCCACCGCATTGAAGACTTTGAGATGGCAAAGCAAATGGGCTTAAAGGTGTGGGAGCTTTACGAATGAAAGCCTACGTTCTCATTGGCATTTGCGCAGCGATAAGCTGCGCTTGTGCTGGCGGCCTGTTAGTAGGCATGCAAGTGTCAATTCGCTTGTTTGCCTTCAGCTGCGCTCACGAACCCCAGTGGTTCAAAAACACAATGCAGCATTTATCAACGGGCCTATTTTACTCTGCAGCTGTTGGCGCTATCTCGCTAATGCTGGTTATTTTTAAGGTGTGATCATGAGTGATAAAAACTTTGACCCGGGTATGGAAGGTACCTGTGAATTAAAAGAGGCCTGGGCTGATGGCAAAAAGCTCTACTACGTTGAAGATATACCTGGGCTCTTAGAGCAGATTGCTTGTTTAAATAAGCAACTAGCAGCGGCTAATGTTTGTGTGGCGGAGGTAGAGACAAGAAAAGAGGCTTTAGAAGAATCTCTGAATGGTTGCACTGAGAAAGTTTTAAGCCTTTCAGGGAAACTAGCAAAGGCTAATGAGCGTGTGAGGGAGCTTGAAATTATTGCCTCAGATAGGGCTGTTTTTATTTTAAACGGCGTTGAATATGGCTATATAAATTTACCTACCGATGAGCCAGAAGATAAGGCTAACTTAACTTATGCCCTCTGCAAGTTAGAAGATGGTTGCGCCCTAAACAAATTCGCCATAGAGAAGAAGATTGAAATGATAGAGGAAGTTATTAACGACTGCCAATCATATTCATTGGATGGTGTAATTTTGATTGGCGGAGTTAAAGCCAAGCTAGAACAACTACGCAAGGAGCAAGAGCATGGGTAATCTTAAAATAAAATGGTTTTTGCGACTTAGCGTGATTGCTTTGGTCGCTTGGGGGCTAGTTGACGCCCCTGATGGAACTATGACTATTGAAAAACATTTAGCAGTATTCATTGTTGTAGGTTTAGGTACATGGCTTTTTTCTTTGGCAGCTGTGTTTTTTCAGGTTGGCAGGATAGGAATGAGGTCAATTCTTAACGAGTTCTTTGGTAGTGACGCAAAAGAAAACGAGCAGCTACGCAAGGAGCGAGAGTGATGGACTATGAAAGCGTGAGTGACTTTGAGATTAATAAGGCTGTTGCTGAGTCTGTATTTCCAGATGATGCGATTATCACAACAAATGTTAACGGGTATCCGCCAAAATTTATAAATGACGAAAAAGGTAAAAAGGCGTTTTATGAAATAGATAAGATGCTTAATCCTGAAAAGTATAAAGATAGCGTAATAAACATCAGGTCTAGAGGTATGAGTTTTGTGCGCGACTTCTGCAACAACCCAAGCGATGCATGGCCGATTATCATGAAAAATAAAATAACCGTTGGGCCGCAGGAAAACGATATATGGGGTGCGTTTGATACTAGTGTTGAAAATACTTATGACGACAAAAACCCACTACGCGCTGCCATGATTGTTTTTTTGATGGCCGCCAAGGAGCAAGAGTGAAAATTAGCATCCAACTAACAATAGCAGGCTGGCTTACTTTGCTAGCCGACCTAATCTATGGGCTTCCCCCTGAATTTGGAGCCATAGGCATTCACTGCTTTATAGGCGCCATGATTCTTGCTGATATTGAAAGGAGAACCAAAGTTTGACACCCGAATAATTCAGGTGTAGTTTTACAGGCACTAAAATCAAAAGCGGTAATCCGCACCCGTTAGCCTTTGCGGTTTTTTTGTGCCTGTAAAGCAGTCGCGCGCCATAATTCTATCTATGGCGAGTTGAGAGGCGTAATACAATACCCGCGAGGGAAATAGGCCCGGAGCTTCTTTTGAGCTTTAGTTGAGACTCGCCACCCAATGGTGGCTTTAATACTACTTAAATCAAAAGGTGTCATATCATGACTAACACAGTTCTTATGCCTTCACAGGCAACAAATAACCCATTCTCTTTTTCAAGCACAGAAATTCGCACAGCCATTGACGAAAACGGTCATGTGTTTTTTGGTGCTAAAGATGTAGTCACAGCGCTTGAAATGACATGGAGAGGTAATTTATCCCTCAAAAACATACCTGAAAAATGGCGAGCTATTGCACTTTCTGCAACACCTTCTGGTACTCAAGAGACTATTTTTATAAATGAACCAGCTTTATTCATGCTTGCTTTCAGATCAAGTAAACCAGAAGCGGTTAAATTTACGCAGTGGGTTTGTGAAGACGTTTTGCCTGCAATCAAAAAACAAGGTTTTTATGGCAATGTTTCAGCCAAAGACCTTATTGCGCTGCGCAACCAAAAAATCAAACTCATTCAGGAACTGGTGAATTGTCGCGACCAGTTTGCCAAAAGTGCCTATATCACTACGTTGCGTAACATTTGCAATCAGCTGGGCGAACCTATGCCAAGCACCGAACTGTTAGGGCAGCAACTAGAACTAGGGGTGTAATATGGGAACTCAAAGCCGATATCAAACCGCCTACGAACTAAGCGAATATTTAAAAGGCCTTCAAAGCTTATTTGAAAACATGGATGATGGTCCAGTAGAACACTTACAGGCGTTTCAGATGGTGCAGCTGCTAAAACCAGCCACCGAAAAAATAGAAATACTGGTAAAAGCCGAACGCTAAACAAACGAAAGCCCACACATTAAAGTGGGCTTTTTATTGCGCTTTTTGTTAATTCTAATTACTGTGAATTTTTAATTGATAAGGAATTCACAATGAAAATACTCATTACAATACTTCTCTCGTTATTACTTCTAGGCTGCGGCGCTACCGAACAAGAACAGCAACAAGGCTATACCGTCACGATAGACCCTTACCAAAACTTTGAGCGGTACAGTGCTTTAAATGCTGGCTATTTGGACGGGCAACAGTTCCTAAGCCTGCAGTTCCTCACGTTAGATATGTTTACAGACGTTGTAGGTGAAAAGCATACGCTTTGGATAGCAGCTATTCTTGAGGGTGACCATTGGCAGTTTATTTCGCCTGGTAAGTCTTTAGTTTTGCTTATTGATAATGAGCCTGTCGAACTAAATTCAATTAATGGATCAAGAAATTCAAGAAAAGTATTAAGCGCAAAAAGAATTAGAGAGGAGGCTCTTTATAAAATAGCACCAGAAGTGCTTAAAAAAATAGCCTCCGCGAATGCAGTCTCTCTGCGATTATATGGAAGTGAAGGTTATATAGAGAGGCGTCTTTCTAGCAACCACTTAATAAATTACAGAGCCTATTATGAAAGGTTCGTTCTCCCAAGGTTAGATAAGTTTACTGTTTAATTACACGCTCGCACTGCTCAATGAGGCAGTGCAACGCTGCAGTGTGGTCGGTACCGGTTTCTTCCATATTGATAAGCATAGATTTGATAGAGGATAAAAGGCTGGATAAAAGAAAGGTGTTTTGCTGCATGTTTATTCCTTTAGTACTGCGCTGTAAACATTTCAATACTATCATCCTAAAGAAGTACGATCTGTTAATTCAAATCCACATTACTAAACATTTTGCTATAAGCCAGGCTATTCATATTCTTTTTTGCTGACCAAGTTAAGTAAATAATGGGTAAAACTATCTAAAGTTCTATACCTCACACTGGGCCTACACGCGCAGCACCACATTTGAATCGTTTTTAGCTTTAACCCCTCAATTGCCGATGGATAGTTATTTTCTATAGCTACAACCGTTTCCCTGCTAATGCACAGTTTTTCTGCTATCTGTTGTTGAGTAAGCCCAGCTTCCCTGCGTAAAGCTCTTAATTGCTTTCCGTCAAACGACGGTGGCAGGCAAATCATGTGTACCTCACTGCCAAACCGAACCCTACGAATTGAAACAGCCAAATAGGCTGCTGACGCGCATTATTTACATTTTATACGGGGGCGCAACTGTTGGACATTGGACATTTGAAGCATTTACCCTGCTTTTACCGCCTATGTTTCTGTTTTTAATGCCTTATTTTTTATTGCGCTTTTTATTGCTGTCAGTTTTGTCGTTTTTCCTGTCCGTTTTCAGCCGTTTTCTGTCCGTTTTGGTGTTTTCTGCGTTTCACCGTTTCTCTTATTATTATTATTTTTCTTTAAGAATTAATAAGATAAAGAAATATAGATAAAAGGGAGATGTCCAGTTTTAAAATCGTCACTGGTCGGAACTGTCCGAAAAAAAAGAGCATGTCCGTAAATTTTGGACAGTTTTGGACAGTGCTTTGCCCTTGTTCTGCGCGGCCTGCATCGCTAAAAAGGGTTAAATGTCCAAATGTCCGTGAAAATATGCCCCTGGGGATCCTTTAAAATGCAGATATTGGTGAATGAGTGGTTGCAGTTTAAACAGCTGAATGAAGGCCGTTCAGCCGAAACTATTAAGAAGTACCGCTATTATCTAACGCTCTATCTCGCATTTTGCGAAAAGTCGCTAGTTGACCCTTACGAACCCAAACAGCTGCAGCTTGAACAGTTTACTGGGTTATTCCTGCATCAAATGAAGCTGGTACCGCAAAGCCGGCGAACTGCAGTGGCTGCATTGCGTGGATTTTATGAATACCTATTTAATAAAGGCCATACACACGTCAATTTTACCGCCTCATTACCTTACCCAGCCTCTTCGCAAAAAATCCCCGTTGCTATGGGCCTGCGTTCTTTCGAGCAGCTGCTACAAAGCTGTGACCTGGAAACATTTATTGGTATACGAGACGCTGCGATTATTGCGCTAATGGGTGGCTGTGGTTTGCGTTTGGCTGGTATTGTGTCGCTAAACCTCTCTAATATCGTTTCTTATGAACACGACGGCGTTGAACGTTTGGCTATTCGCGTTGTAGAAAAGGGTAAAAAAGAACGGCAGGTTCCTATGCCAATGGAAGTGCAACTATTCCTGCGTGTTTATATCGGCCATCCTGATTTACGCCATATCGACCGCACATTACCCAATGGTGATCAGGTGTTATTCATTAGCACTAATAACCGTCGAGTTAAGCCCTGGGATTATTACGGTGAGAATAGAAGAATATCACCGCGCACTATTCAGAAAATGATTCATAAGCGAGGCATTGCCGCTGGCGTTCCTACCAATCAGGCTCACCCTCATGCACTACGACACCTTACTGGTACCGAATACGCAGAGGAAGACCTAGACATTATTACCAGGCAAACACTGCTAGGCCATAGCGACCCGAAGACAACAGAGATATACACTCAACTCGCATTACGTAAGCTAACCAAGCAAGTCGATAAGGGTAATCCACTAGGAAAGATTACTACTGCAGTAACACCACTCCTTAACGCCCTGAAGAAATAACCTCTTACTATCACTATAGCGCTGGGCCAATTACCCCAGCGCTAAAGCAAACCCCTCTCTCACCAGAACCTAAAATTTACCAGAAAGCTTTACACAGACACGCCTTTGGTTCTTTTCTGGTGCGTGGAAATTATATAGTCTGTACCACCAACTAATAGATAATGAATGTTTGAGGGTGTGCGCAGCAACCCTTGAAACTCTCTTTTTAAACGGACAATAGCACTTTGGTTCGCGGAAACTCTTACTGCGCTTTATATACAAAATACGCAATACACAATCAAAACCACACGATAGAACACAGCCTGCAGCCACACTCATTTAATAAAAAGCGCAATAAAAAATAGAAATACAACTTAAACACACACTTACTGTACGAATATCCTGCAATCTACCAGCATCATGCATTATCATTAGAAGGGGTGGGGGCTCGGCAAGTATAAGGGCTTTCTCAGATAGGGTAGGGTGGGTACCAGCATATCTGCACTGATTTTAAACTTCGTTATAAGGCAAAAATCATGAATGAAAGCGCGGCTGAAATAAATTCGCTGAAAATGGCCGAACTGAATAAGCTGAACTTACCTAAGTTTTGGCGAGAAATATTACAAATCGCCGGCCCTGATATGTTTATAAAAATTTGGCGTGTCGCCAGCTGCCCCGAAAACCAGTGGAAGCAAGATAAAATTTACGTGCCCTCCATTAAGAAGTACCAAGAGTTTCAATGCGTACAAATCATCAAATGCTTCATTGAAAGCAACATGTCCTGCACCGAGATAACCAAAGAACTAGAAAAACATGGAATGTCTCGTTCTCCTGATACAATAAGACGAATAGCAAAAAAGTA